>Ga0065711_1027496_pt1 | contig 48839 bp, 22 predicted proteins | sample Hoacrofraction12_FD_59098 | JGI IMG/M metagenome (GOLD analysis project Ga0065711, IMG submission 59098) | Hoatzin crop microbial communities from Cojedes, Venezuela - Epithelial fraction 12 v2 (version 2) | ecosystem: Host-associated > Birds > Digestive system > Esophagus > Crop | place... | reverse complement strand
TGTTCAGCCTGAAGAAGAGAAGGCTGCGAGGGGACCTAATAAATGCTTACAAATATCTGAAGGGTGGGTGTCAGGAGGATGGGGCCAGACTCTTTTCAGTAGTGCCCAGCAACAGGACAAGGGGCAATGGGCACAGACAGGAAGTTCCGTCTGAACATGAGGAAGAATTTCTTCCCTCTGAAGGTGATGGAGCACTGGCACAGGCTGCCCAGGGAGGTTGTGGAGTCTCTTTCTCTGGAGATATTCAAGACCCGCCTGGGCAAGATCCTGTGCAGCCTGCTGTGGGTTACCCTGCTTCGGCAGGAGGGCTGGACTAGATGACCCACAGAGGTCCCTTCCAACCCCTACCATTCCGTGATTGTGTGATTCTGTGATTCTAGAAATGGACATTTGTAAGCAAGACTTTCAGAAAATGTAAAAGAGTGTATATCAAGTAAGTAGTGGACAGAAGGTCAAGAAGCTTAAACAGTGAAAATAGAATCTAACCAGTCAAAAAAATACTTCAGATCATTTTAGAGTAATTTGTATGAGTAATCAAAGTCAACTTAATTAGTCTATCGAAAAGAAAGAAATACACAAGTGACTATATCCCAAAATATCAATTAGAGTATCCCAGAATCAGCAATATCTGTGTGTTGTAAGTGGAGAGAAGTCAGATCTTAAATCTTTGCAACTGGATTTTGAAGACCCCTCAGGAGCAGGGATTGTCCAATCCAACATCCCAAGTGTGATTAATCCTTCCAAGTTAAGGTTTTCACTGATTCCTTCAGAAAACTGTTAATTGTCATCCTGGAGAAAATGCCCAGACTTGCAATAACTATCAGTGTCTTTCATTTATTGATGAAAAAATGTGAGGCTTTGGCTAGAGTCCCGGCAGAAAAAATGGAATCTTTTTTACCACAAACATAAATTAAACACAGAATGTCATAGCAATATTTTTAAAAATGGTACTTTCTCTTTTTATAAAATGTGTAAACTGTGAATTATGAATTAATAAAAAGAATTAATTTTCCACACAAAAAGCCCTTGCTTGAACAGCAGGCATTACTTTAAAGGAGTGAAAACCTTTTGGTACAAGTAGATGGAAATTTTTTGCTTAAAAAATATTAGCAAACATACAAGCAAAGAGAAATTTTGCCAGCAAATTTTCCTAAGCCCAGTATGTTACTGCTGATGTAGTAAGGAAAAATGTTTGCTTCATTGGTATTCTCAGCATCAGTGGCTAGTACACAAATGAAAACAAGTAGTCAGCTCTTTTAGTGTGAGGTTGAAAGTGAACAGCAATGTTTCCAGTTGCTAGCCGGCCTTTAAGTCAATGGTGTAAAATTGGTTGCAAAACGTAATATGGGAGATTTCCAGCTGAAAGGCTTACATGCCACATTTGAAGCCGCAAGAAAGAAGTCTGTAAACTTTAATTTTGTCATATGAGACAACACGATGTTTGCAAAACTACTTAGCTGAGTCAGCTCATCGTTCTTTCCTTTCTCTGTAATTTCTCAAGGAACAGAAAGACTTCAGTATTTAAACTCAAAAGACGTAACTTTAAACTGTCCTCACCTACATCACTTTAGAAGACTTCTGTGTTCTCACTGCGTGACTCCTGTACTCTTTGTGCCATAAACAGTGGAAGACATTACAGTGCCTGGCTCCCCTGTTTCAGCAGCAGTAGTATTCTTGAACTAAGTGGAGCTGACCACTGACTAAAAATTGGTGGAAGTGAGAAGTTGATAGAAACAGAAGAATACATTCAACATACTCTTTCCAAAGGATAAATGTTGAGGTTGAAGTTTTGCTGCAGAGCTACCTGGTACAACCTCTATGCTCTTTTGGTTTCCTGACAGCTTTATTTGTCCTGCTGACTTGTATCATTTGTGTTTGAATATGTCCAGCTATGGAGTTGAGCCATAATTTTGACTTGGAAGGTTTGCCTTATCTGAATTCACACGGCCGTGGATAGTTAATTTTACACGGAGAGGAACAAGAGTGGGTACTTAATAATGTTACTGCCTGTCTAGCAAAAGATTTGCAAAACAGAGTATTTCTTTATACTGAAATTATTCTGTCAGATGGAATGTATGAAACTGTCTGACAATTATTGCTGGTTTCCCCCCTAAACGTCTGAGAACATTTAGAATCCATGTTTTCTCCACTTTTCTCCCATTATTCTTAATTCTGTCTCTGTTAGTTCTCAGTAAGAGTCATTCACAAGTAACGAGTCTGGGTTGCCTCAAAGCAAACAGATGGCTTCACATAGCAGAAGGCAAGCAGAAAGAAATGCTCAGTTTGTGAATCAAAATTGGGGGAGGCTATGAATCGTGGTTCAAGTCATTAACATGAAGAGTGAAACCTTGAAACCGCATGTTTACATTCTGAGCAGGGATTAGGTATTTTGAGAATTCAGGCCATGGTGTGAAAGCTTTGCAGAGCAATGCCATTATCCTTTTACAACCATGAGAAAGAAAAATTGGTCAAACGACAGCTTTCATTTTCCTTAGAATGATTAGGAAAATTCACGGCACCCACCAAAGAGGTGTCAGAACTTAACACCAAGAATACTCCTTAATCACAGCACTTTGAGACTACACTTTTTCGAAGTCTTGCATAAAAACTAGCTTCATTCCCTTGGTTTGTGAAGAGCTTGAAGTGACTTCTAGTGTTCCATCCCGTTCCCCACTTTCTCATCCCCACAGAAACCTCAGTAGCAAAACCAAGTGGCTGGTGGAGGTCTCTATGTAGAATTCTTGGAAAGCTCTGAAATTCAAAGACTGAGCTTTATTTCACTGGAGGTGGACAAAACAGCTAGGTGCCTCATGTCATGCATACAACAGAAATCAAAAAGCCAAGAAGTGGATGAGAAATCAAATGAAACTGCTCTCTGATGGCAGAAGTGGGCAGCACACTTCTGTTTCAACGTATCACAAGTAACAGGCTACACCAGCTCACTCATTTCAGTGATGTTTTTTTCCACTCCTGCTGAAGAAAAGTATGCCAGACTGCAGAAAACAGGCCTTACAGTGCTATCTCCCTTAATGGGTCTTCCTTCCTCTACAGGTGGAAAAACACGGCACAGTGCAATAGCAAGTCAGGAGGTCGCTGCCTGCAGCAGAACAGTGCTGCTGAAACCTGCGATGAGAAAGGAAGAAAGGATGCCTCAGGCAGACTCACAAACAAACCTGGGCTGTCATTCATACATTCATGGACAAAGCAGTTACAACTTCTCTTTTTCAAGCACTGATCACAACTAGAAATCTGAAAACTCATCTGGTTAAATTTAGCTCCTGTGTCACAGTGCAGGATAGAAGCTTGCTGAGGCAAAATTCGCTTACATCTTCCCTCTCCCCCCATTTGTCAGTCTGTTCTAGCTTCTTTCAGTTTGCATTAATTTGCTTTTATGCTAGTGATGTTCCTGCAAATATTTGAAGATCACACTTAAAAAAAAAGTCTTGATGTTCCCTTGTCTGTTGCACGCTCAAAGACAGTCAAATCAGAAACATATCTTGTCTGTAAGAAATTACACTTCGTAATGCCAAAATGCTCTGCATTATGGTGACACTGTAAGTATGTGGCACTTTGGATTTATGTTAGTAACGAAGAAAAACAGTCAGCTCTATTTATTTACTCAAAGTATAACTCCAAAACTTCTTTTCAGTTTCTGACTTATGGTCTCTGGCCTCTGAGAGGATCATTTCTCATAGTATGAGTGTACAGCATCTTACAGTTGTATCCGTCTCATAAACACGCACAGAGAAGGTATCCTTCAATAAAAAAAGTGCTGCCCTGAATAAATGCAGACTTCGAATTTCACTTAGAAATTTACTCACACTGCTCCTGGATCTGCTAGGACTTTGGAGAAATAAAATTACTCACTGCATTGCTTTCCGATCTGATTCACAGCACAATGTTTAGAACCACACAAGAGAGGACTTTTTCAAATTCTGAACATTAATAAGCCTGAAATTGTACCAATCTTCAATACTTTGCAAAGTATACCTCTGATATAGTCCTCAGACTTCTCATTGTCTTTTTTCTGGACACCTTAGCTCAACAGTCTCCCATCTTCCCACGCATGTAGATAAAGGAGTTTCTTTTCTTCTTGTCCTACTCACAGGTACCAGATGCTCATACAGCATTTTCAGAAACCCGTTTCAGATAGTCTTCTGCATGATTCTCCATCTGACACTAATTACACTGTGGTACAAGGCATCCAGCCTTTTCAGTTCAGGAAGTATTTTACTGATTGAGAAAGCAAAGGTTATTCCACAGGGTCCACAAGGCCAGTGCCTGAATTTACAAGTGCAGCGTAGGGAAGTTGTTTACTGTCTTTCCATGTATAACACAAAACTCTGCAAACTTGGCCTGTATGCAGCATTGAGAATCACGTAACAGAAGGGTGGGATATTATTTTTATGGGGAACAGAGAGGCTGTACGAGTTTGGTAGCAGTGGGTGTCAAAGCTGGGGACCCAGCTTTACCTTGCTTGTGCTGCCATTCAGGGCATGTCTATGCTGACAGGACAGCTGAGGTGAGCTGCGCTGCAATGATACTGTGGGAAGGTTTTAGTGGGTAGCTTGGTGAGCAGGTTTTGGTGGGTTGCTTGGTGTGGACATGCAGGTTCTTTCAGTCACTGCACTCCTTGCAGAGTTACTTTGCAATAAGCAGGACTGATTCTAGATACAGGCAGAACTGGCAGCTGCCAAACTCAGCAAACTGCTGGTGACCATGAGATGCTAATGTCCCATAGCCTTGACTGCCTGCAGCGGAGCTGAAAAGCCTCAGGTAGCAGCTCCTGCAGGATTGCCTCTGGACACATACAACTGGTGGTAACTGCTGGGGGGGGGGGATCCTTCCCAGAAGAGGTTCATGTCCTTCTCCTGTGATTTAGCAAGCTTTGTTTTACAGGCCTCCTTTTTTTTTCACGACTCCTTGGCTAAAAAAAATTGCTTTTGTCTACACCACTGGGAAGACTAGAACTGGTTGTGAAAATAGCCTCCTTTATGTAGCACAATTTAATATTCAGTGCTCATTATATAAACTTAAAGAATACAGTAGAGCAGATCTGATAATTATTATGGTCATTAAAAATAGAATTGTATTTAATAGAAGGAAAAGATAACTTCGTAGTGTCCTAAATTTATATATAGTATATCTCTGTATAAAGCATTCTAAATCAAATTGGGAAGATTAATTAAGTTTTCTCATTTAACTGTCATAATAAATTTAATTATAACATTAGAAAGAAACGATCCTTCAATCTTATCTACAATCTACAAACAAACAGATAGGAAAAAAAAAGGGCAGGTGGCCTGTACATGCTGCATGTGTATTGCTCTGGTCATAAAACTCTTTTTACTTCTACCCTGTCAAAATGATCATATTTGCCACAAACTGCTAAGTTTCAGGCAAATAGTACATGAGACGGTATATCAGAGGAAAATGTCTGTACATCCTGTGGTTAGAATTCCAGGTATGCTGGTATCAGTTATTGTCAGGAAAAATATTTGGTAGCCAAAACTAAAGTGACCTGATGCTCTTTTCTCAATCTTTTATTCTATTTCTTTGTATGAATTGCTAGTAAATCCCTTTAAAAGTGGATTTGCTTGCTTGGAGTTTTCTGTTGATTGAAAGGAAACTTTGAAGCAGTGGTCCTTTGACAGAGTGGAAGCTTTCCGTGTCTCTCTCTCTGTTCTTTAGAGTAAGCAGCTTTACAATATTTTCTTCTGGGTAATACAGCAGGAACCGGGGATTTATCTGTCTAAGGCCCTTGTTTCCTCGTATAAGCTTTAGGTGAATGACAATACAAGGTATTTGTACTGCAAAATTGTTATATTAGCAAATTCACTCAGTATTGTTCACTACATTTACAAGTTCATACTGCAGATTTTTTTTCTAACTATGGTAGAACAATGCGAATAGTAAATATACATTCAGCTACCTGTCTTGTGATTCTTTGCTGATTAGACTAACTTCTGAAAAATTAACTTTCCCCTCATTTGGCCATCGTTTTCCCCACTGTATTTCCTACATTGTTAATAAACTAATCTTCTTGGTTATCTTCTAAATTTTCATAGTTATCACCTGTCCCTGGACTATCTGCAAATACTTTTTTATAAGTAGTGTTTGTGTTCTATTTGTCAGCAAAGCAACATTAAAAGACAGTCATAAAAATAGTAATAGTTCTAAAAGGAAATGGAAAACTTACTTTAGTATTTTTTTGTTCAGTTGTTTTCCAAAGCGTGTTTTGTCTCTTATTTTTCAAAGGACGCACAGATTTTAAACACAGAGATAAGGGCTTGAGCTGTCTTTGAAAATACCAGCCTTCTGCTGCATTCCGCAGAAATGTCCCAAGTACTGAAAACACTGTTTTTGTTGATGAGAATTGAGCATCAGTCATGCCCTACCTCATATTGTCTTGACTTTCTAGAGTTATGTTTGCATAGAGTAGACTTGCTATTCCTGAGGAGTCAGACTACCAGCTGCCATGGGCTTTGAAGAGAGGTGACGACAGATAATAGAAACTTCAAGATATCTGAAAAAAATGGCCACACAATAACCTAAAATACTGTTAGATTATGTGCTGATTCTTTAGTGCTTACATGAGTGAATAATTCCACCAGGAAGGCACAAGATCAGGCTTTGTATTTATATGACACATGAATGTGGTTTTGGAATAAGCAAAAAGACTTTTTCTATGCCAAAATCAGTGTTTTTTAATGTTGTGAGTTTTCTCGGTGCGTATGAGATGATGCAGTTGCCTGCCTTCAGGAAGAGAGGCTTATTTCTTGTACTAATTGAGACTTTCAGGGAGATGGAATAAATAAATGCTTTTGAAATCAGATCTTTGCAGGTGAATTAGAATTCAAATAACTTTGAAGTATTTTTCTTATACACTGCTTTGTAGCATTTTACTTCAGTCTATGTTTTCAAGTCAGTGAGTCCCAACTCCAGATTTGTACTCTGCAAATACCATGTGCTTTATTGTCTGCTGAGAACTTAATGAGATCACTCATAGTTGATATGTTTAATATGTATTTAACCATTCGCTATGTTTGTTTCTCCTTTTGGTTTCTGTTTCAAAATTGCTGTAGTTCAGATTTAACCAGAACTGGTTCTAGATACTTATGATTATTCCCTGATTATAGCCCAAATCTTATTATCACTGATTCTAAAGTACTTGCTTTTAAGAAAGCAAGCAAGTGGGATAAATCCTGGGCTGTGCATGTGTTTACAGTAAAACAAATTGGTTGCTCTGTGAAGCATCTAACCTCCTTATTTTGCCATGAAGTTTATCAGCAGTGGAGAACAAAACAACGTTTGGTGTAGGAAGACAGATAGAAGTTGTTCTCCTAGGCCTATTCTGATTTAAATTTTCAAGACCTCTGAAGATACTCTTGCAGAGCAGTCCAGAATTTGAAAAGTGAGCATTATGGCTACAATCTTGTAGCCAGGTTTGTATGAAGAATCAAAGATTACAGATAAGTGGTGTTTCAAAAAGGCTTTTCCTAGCAGAACTGTTTAGGGAAACATGAAATACAAGAGAACCAAAATAACTCATATTTGGACTTAGAAGTTTTTTATGGCCTTGGTCTTGTGGTTAATTTAATGGGAGAATATTAAATCTCTGCTAATGGTTAGTGCTGCATGCAGGTATTTTAGCTTTCTTGCTGTAGTGGGATGTACCTAGCTAGGAGAAGCACTGTGACTGTCTTTGAAAGCAGTGTTTTATTGCTAACAGTTAAATGTACTGGATACACATGAAGAGAGAATAATTAAAGAGTGGAGAATGTGTGACTACTGTGAACTTCTGAGGCTTTTAAGAAATAGAGGAAGTATGGGACTGGGTGCATTACCTCAGAAGAAAGTCAGCTACTCTTTGGTATAAGGGAGAAATGTAGGAGTGTGTAGGATGAAGGTATTTCAGTGTTTTTCATTCTTAAAGACCTGTGAGTGCTTTACAAAAGTAGTTGAAACTCTTCTTAGGGTTGTGTCAGCATGGTTTTGTTTACATTTATTCACCTCTTAACAGGTGTTTCCTTCTTTGTGCTTCATGTACAGGAATTGCAGAATTTCTCTCTTACTATCACCATGTAAGGTTCAGTGAATTTCTGCCAATGATTGGCTCCCTGGTCTGAAGCCCATTGATTTTGCAGATCATCGATATGTTTCCCATTTGATTTTTATCCAGTACCTTGGTAATCTTACTATTCTTTCTTGCTCCTTTTGGATGTCATCTGGAAATACCCAAGCTTGTTGTCTCATTACATAATTTGTCCAGCTCTGCTGTAAGGTAAACTGTATATCTGCAAATGCTAGTAAGAACGATTAATATGACGCAAGAACATCAGCAGAACCTTTCTTCCAATGACAGTCATTACCAGCCAAGTAACATACTAATGCCTGATAATTTAGGCATTAGCAGAGTTGGGAACGGCACTTACATCTACTTTAGAACTAGAAGATTTTTTAAAAAATATATCAGGAAACCATTTGTAACAATGATTTGGATTGAGAGTGAAGTTTCTAACTTCAGTCAGTGATTTTCCTCATTTTTTTCCCTCACTTTTCTTAAGCCAGATGGAGATCTATTACATCTACTTAGCTGTTTTACAGTGTTCTTTCTTCCTCTCCTCCTTCCCCTAGAAGGCAGAAAGCCCTGCATATCTCTGAGACTTCAGGCAGTAAATCCTGCAGTTTAACCAGTACATTAAAGGACATTCACATAAAGAAGAGACTAAATCAACGCAGTGTATATGAAGAGAATATCATTGAATGTAACACGATTCAACACAGGCCATGGTCTTCTTCAAGTGGTACTCTTGCAACAGAGTCTTTCTTTTATAAGATCATTAATTTGTTTCCCAAAGAGCTAACAATCTCATTGCTGGCATCAAATTATACTGACATTCCCTTTTGAGTCTTAATTCTGCATATTATGAAACCTTAATTAGATATCAACATTAATAGCCTTGTGGGGATTATTTCTGTTGCATTTAGTGAAGGGATTTTACATCTGTTCGGAGTCATTAATCTCTTTCTTATTATTGTTACTTGATTGTATTTATCTATGAAGGCATGTTGTGTGTACAATCCCATTTGATCGACTGACTGATCATGTTACGCAGTATGTAGAACTTAACAAGTCTGTGCTAAAGCACTAGGCAGTGTGATTAATTACTCTGCTCATTGATATGTTGAGGCCAGCTGCCACCTATGAGCTTTTCAGGAGCTTTATGGAAAATCTATTGCAACTGCTAAGTTTGGAAGGGAAGGTAGCATGTCTTTTTCTTTTCCGTCTGAGCCTGCATTTTGCTGTGACTTGCAAATTTAACTGCTGCTGGATGTGTTGCCGCTGTTTCACGTTGGTGATAATGCTGCTGGCTTGTCACCATAGCCTGAGATCTTCTCCCAGTTTCAGAGGCTTCTGGATTGTATTTGTGTATGGATTTTACAGCTTTGCCATTGCTTGAACATTTTAAGATGTCATTCTTCATATACTTGAGAACTTAAATGAGGGTTAGATTCAGTGAAGTTCTGGATAGTCTGACCTCGATCTGGAGTTAATTTAATGTTCTGAATAGCTCTGACACAAACCACAACAGAACCTGTATATGTGTGCATCTATACAGTGCTCAGGCATGGATTTATGAAAGAAGCAGAGCTAAGGGGCCTTTGCTGCCTTGAACTGGCTTGTGCTTGCTAGGGAGTGAGGGAGTACACAGTGTGATGTAACTGCACTCCCTTGGAATAAATAGCACTGCTTTGGTTCTCAGTAGCTTAAGAACCAGCCCAGGTACTAAGGCAGGTTTAAACTGCACCGCTAGCCCTGAAGCACATGCGGAGTATGGTTCCTCAGATTAGCCAAAGCTGGATTGTATTCAGAAAAATCCTACTGTGTTGCTGGTCTCCTGCTTCTGTATTTGTCCATACGTATTGGCAGTGTACCCTACTGTCCTCTGAAAGAAGGGATCTGTGTGCTCTTTCCCAGGCAATTGGTTGAACTTTCTCTGTCCCTTGGTTTAAAGTATGGGAAGTGTGTTGGAAGACTATCAGCAGTGGAGTGGGCTTGCCAGTGTCCTTCTAGCAAAATGGCTGAATTCATGGCTAAGCTAAAACACAGCTTGGTGGTAAGTACAGCTGATTATACTGCTTTCTGAGGCAAAACTTCTGGAAGTGCTCCCAGGAGGTGTGCAAATGTATGTGCAATTACATGCCAAATTTTAATTGTGAAAGAACTTAGTTGCATGACCAGTGCTTGTCCAGGACTACCCAGTCACCCTTACATTGTTCAGGTGAACGTGATTCCAGACTTCTATCGTAACACCCTCAACTAGCTTCCTGCTGCTTTCCTAGTACCTCCGCCAAGTAACGATGATGATAGACCTCATAACAAAAAGATTATTGTATTCCTGCAATTCACAACGACTGTAATCCCTGCATGGAGGAGGACAACTTGTTGCTTGTATCTTTGCTACATCCTCCACTTTATGATCATAATACCAATCAGACACCTTGTAAGAGCTTAGATATATTTGAAAAAATTATGTCAGCAAGAGGCTTAAGCTACAGGAACTTAAACCTTTTTCAGGTAGAATATGATATTGTGCTTTCTGAGCTGTTCACATATGTAAATACTTGCTATGAACTAATATCTCCTGTGACTGTGGTCACAAGTAAGTTTTGTATCAATATTGTCAGTCCTTCCGAATTCTTAATTCATAGCTTTCTATAATGCATTTTAAGCTAACACATCATTTATCTGTTTTGTGGTTTCTTTAGCTTTATGAAGGATCTAGCAAATACAGATACTGTGCAGATTAAATTCAGGGAAAGTGACCTAAATGCAGAAATTTATTCTTGGCTTTGGCTTCTAAGAGGGATTGTGGTTTAGACTTTCATTGAGGTAGAGAGCTTGTGCATTAGAGATGATTAGAAAATGTGTGACAAGGATTTTTTTTTTTATGGTCAGAAACACGCAAACTGAAAAGAGAGAAAATTTTACTTCAAAACTGCTTTGATGATAAATATTCTTTCAGGCCAATTCCATTGCTGTTTCCTTTCATTTGTTTCTTCATTATTCTGCTTGCTGCTCATTCTGGTCAGACTCCTGCAACCATGTTCCACTCAATTCTGAAGCACCCTTTCTTCCCTCAGGTCTGTTCTCTTTCAGTACCTTGATTTTGTTTTCCTTATAGTCTTTAAAAGCTTTTACCTTCCTGTCTGTGCAACTTTCTCCAATGCACGCGAGAAAGTAAATATAGATGCCACCTTTGCAGCATTCTTAAAATCCCCTGGAAATGTGGTGCCCATGGGCCGAGTGCCAAACAACTCAGAAATAAAAAAACCTGTCCTGTAAGACTGAGGCACTGAGAAAACATTTGGAAAACAACTTGTCATTTTCTTTTTATTCCCTGACTTTCTGTCTTTTCCTATATTTTCTGCATAGGGGTCTGTCCTTGTTAAAGGCCTCGTTGCACCTTTTCCTTTAGTTTTTCTCACAAACATGGTTTTGAGTAAATAATTTACCACGTTTTGCTGCCTTTGGGGTGAAATTCCAGGATACTCACAGTTGTAGACCTGGCATCTTGTTTACAACTGTTTACCAACTGCGATGTTTTCTGCCAACTATGGTTCAAAATATTTCAGAAGTATAGTTTAAAATAATGTCAGAGCATTTCTGCGTGGCCAGATCTAGACAGAATTTTGGCTTAGCTCGTGATGCACTCTTGGGTACACATTGCCATATCAGCCACTGCTTGCACCTTGGTTTCCCAGAAATATTGTCTGCAGTGGAGTAAGGGGAAAATTATGGTCACTGTGTGAATACAACAGCTCTGAAGAGCTTCTTCGAAACACATGTATCCCTAGAGCACATGCTTTTTTAGCCTTGGTTTTGTCTTACCCGAGGAAAACTATATTGCTTCTTTAGGAATGCCCCAGTGTTGGGCTCTGTGGTTCTGTTTTTGCTCTGCTATTGCTATCCCTTCAGGTTTTATATTTATTCTAGATTCAAGTTTAGGAAGTTGAGTAGCCTGACAAAGTCTTCAAAAGTGTTGATGTAGAAAAACAGCAGAATAAAAAGCATTACCACAATAATCATACAAATAGTACAGGTTGTCACGGTTTAGCCTGGCTGGATGCCAGGTGCCCACCAAAGCTGCTTTATCACTCCCCTCCTTAGATGAACAGGGGAGAAAAAATACAATGAAAGGCTCATGGCCTATATCCTTGACATCAGGACAGCGAGATCACTCAACAATTATTGTCACGGACAAAGTGGACTCCACTTGGGGGAATTAGTTTCATTTATCACCAATTTATCACCACTGAAATCAGAGCAGGATAATGAGAAATGAAACCAAATGTTAAACACCTTCTTCCCAACCCCTTCCTGCTTCCTGGGCTCAACTTTACTCCTAAACTCTCTGCCTTCTCCCCTGAGCAAGTGCAGGGGGACGGGTAATAGGGATTGAGGTCAGCTCATCACATGTTGCCTCTGCCGATCCTTCCTCCTCAGGGGAAGGATTCCTCACACTCTGCCCCTGCTCCAGCGTGGGGTCCGTCTCACAGGAGACAGTCCTTCATGAACTGCTCCAGCCTGTGTGCCCCATGGGGTCACAAGTTCTGCCAGAAAACCTGCTCCTGCATGAGCTCTCTCCGTGGGCTCACAGGTCCTACCAGGAGCCTGCTCCATTGCGGGCTTCCCATAGGGTCACAGCTTCCTATGGGCATCCAACTGCTCTGGCGTGGGGTCCTCCATGGGATGCAGGTGGTTATCTGCTCCACCGTGGACCTCCATGGGCTGCAGGGGCACAGCCTGCCTCACCATGGTCTTCTCCACAGCCTCCAAGGAAATCTCTACTCCAGCACCTGGAGAACCTCCTCCCCCTCCTTCTTCACTGACCTTCACGTCTGCAGAGTTCTCACTCCACTTTCTGGCTGCAACATGCCCTTACATATTTTTTTTTTCCTTCTTAACTTTGTTATCCCAGAGGCGCTACCACCATCACCGATGGGCTTGGCCCCAGTTATAGAGATACAGATTAAACTACTTCATTTGTAAACCAATTAAAATATTAAAGCTTTCTTCTCACTTTTTAAAGCTTTATTACTGAAATGTCTTTCTCCTGTAGGATTTAATTTAAGCCATTTACTTGTAGAAAGAACTTGAATAACAAAATACAAGCTTTATTTATTGTATTTTTAAAATTTAATTTATATGTTTCTCAGTAAGAATTTACTTCTTAATGAATAAAAGTCTCAAAAGATTCAAGATGAATTAATTTAAATTTTGATAGCACACTTTTCCTGTAGTGATTAATGCAGTATATAGCCCCCATTTGCCCTTCCCTTGTCTCCTGTACTTCCCGATGCAAAAGGAAGTGAAAATTCATCAACTTCAGGCTAGTCCCAACACAGTAGTTGTGAAGAGTGCTGCATGTGTAAGTAAGAGGTAAAAGGTGGGTGTCCTGGATTTGGAATGCAGAGATCGGATGTTCTGTTGGAAGGAATACTTTTAAATGACTACAAAAATATTGCTAATTTATGCCACTCTTTTAGTCTTATTTCTGTTGCAAACACTGGCTCATCAGATCTGCTCTTCTATTTTATATTTTCTTCACTGTAAACCTGATGGAAAGCAATGGTGAAGGCATGGAAGGATCTGGAGATTTCAGACTTCCATTGCATGGACTAAAGCTCTGAATTACAAAGTCCATTAAATACTGAAGTCTTTGCTTAAAGTATGCAAAAGATGTGAATGACTTGCATGCTTGAGTAAAACACTAGATTGGACACATGCTTTGTGTAGTTAACTGCTTAATTAATTGTTTAGCTGCAATAACATCCTCCTTATCCCGTTTCTCTCTAGTTCTGTGTTTGCATGTCAGTCTTTCTTTTGCACCTGGACTGAACACACTTTGCCGAAAAGTCTGTGCAAACACAGGACTAAAACCACAGAGGGTTGTGGGGTTAGCAAAGTGGGGTTTACGTGCCTCTAAACACTGTAGTAATTCGTATAATGAAGCCTGACTTACTGCTACGTAAAGACGTCATAGAGTAAGACTCTCAAGCTCTTTCTTAAGAGCCAAAATAGGATTCCTATCATCCAATTGTAACCATGTAAAAGTTAGGCACCAAATCTCCTTTTGTGATCAGTCGAGTAAAGTATGTATTCCCAGAGTAGGATTAAAGTTGTGGAACAGGGTGGTAGAATATGTTCCCATTCAAGGATGGCTACTTTACTGATTATGGAAGAAGCCCACTCAGCCAGCTTAGATGAAATGGCCAGATTTCAGGTGCCTATGATTACATAAGACCATGAATCTGACCTGTAGCCTCTTACCAGTCACTTGTTTGCTCTAACACCATATTAATGAGCAGAGTTGCCTAAACTGCATATACAAATCTGAAGTGACAAGAGAGACTATATAAAATAGACTTTACAGCTAATCTAATATGCATCCTCAGGCTGAAAGCTGCTTAGTTTGCAGTTTTCCTGACAAAAGGGACTCATTGTTGACTGAATTCTTGAAGTGGTTCTGCTATCTGTATGTAGTGTAGGTTGCTTCAGGAGGAAGGAGCTGGCTGCTTCAAGCTATTTGCCTTTTTGGTATGACAGCAAGACATGGTCTCAAAGTGTTGCATGGTAAACAGTAGAGTGTGCATACTGCTTGAAAACCAGAAGTAGGTGGGGAATCCAGACAAGCTGATTTTTAGAGTTCTTCAGGAAAAATGGTATAAGGCCAGAGAAGTACACAGGCCTTGTAATTAATTTGTAAAATTAACTTTTAACATGATTATTCATCTAGAAGTAGTTCGAGGCAGGAAATGCTTTCCAGTCTGCAAAAACATGTGAGACTGACACAGTGCTCCTGTTCTGCTTTGACCAAGGAAGGGGCAGGGGAGAAAAGAGCTCAGTGTGCTACTTCCACTCAGCCCAGAATAACCAGTCACCCAGGCAGAACCAGGCTGAACTCCTCCTCTGCCTGAGGAACCAGTGTACTTGCTGGAGACCCTGGTGAGACCCACAGGCTGTGGTGGCTCCGGGATTCAACTCCTGCTCCACTGTATTAACCAGAAACTCTGTCGCACAGCTCTTGCATGTTTCTCAACAGAGAATTTAATTGATGCAAAATGTCATTCTGAAAACCATTGGGTTTGAGTAGAAATTTGTCCCTGATTCTTCATATCAAATTTGTCAGTGACATGTTTTCTAATTGGTGTCCAGATTATTAGGACCTTCTTCTAAAATGTAGCAAGTTGCTGGGCAGTGTGTGCCGCAGGTCTAAGACTGTTTTGTCTAATTTGATGACTAATGTATTTTTCCATTTTAGACTGCATTTAGCATCTTCCAATCATTTGTTTTCACTTCACAGCAATGGTAAAGACATTGACTCAGTCTTCAGTTCTTTCATCTTCCCATGTCTTCCTGTGTTGGATAGAGTCAATAACACATATATGTATACATAAGTGTGTATATCATATATCATATATATATACTTACGAACCTATGTGCATTTTATATATAAACTCAGGAAGCTATAGGCTGTTTGTGAGAGAAAGTGATTTTTAAAATATTTTGCATAATGTAATTACACAAAATGCAAGATAAATTACCTATACAAAACATCAGAATGCAGCTTTTTAAAGACTGTCTCTGTAAGGTGGGTGCTTTTAAAGAACAAAGAATCTAATGCTTGTTGTGTTTATTGAGAATAATGACCTGTATTGTGTGAATGGCTTTTAACTTCTGACGGGGACAAGTATTTTTCCTAACCAGATTATTAAATAGTGTTGAGCTTTACCTTCTTATCTTTTAAAGAGGTTCTAGGTGATGATGAATTTACTAGTAGTTGAGAGATGACATAATGGTTAATGGTTAAGAATAATATTAATATTAAATGTTATGCTTAATTTGAATTTTATTTAACTGTAACTTCTGAACAATGAAAAAAAGATTTTTCTATTAGTCATTTCTAGCAACAGTCCCAGTTACAACTTTCTCTTCCAATAAAAAAAGAAATTACAAAGAAAAACAACCAATCCCTGGCTGACTAAATTCACAGTTCACAAATTGAAATACTAAGTTTTTCCCTGCTTCTTACGTAAATTTCTCCATATACAGTGTTTGAACTGCCATTACAGTGGAATAAAAATATGCATACCCAATATATTTTTTGCCTTTTTGAAATAAATCAGCTTCTATTCTGAACACTTGACTAATCTTATCTTCAGCCTTTTTCTTGCTCTTCAGGAACTGACATCCATAGATCTTCATAATGACTGTAAAATTTCAGAAGTAATGGCAGCAGCTGTATTAAATGGCTTGCACAGTCTGTTATAATGCTACTATTTCCTCTCAAAGCCGTATTGCGTCGTTTTCAATTATTCTTTAAAGTCCACTTTGATACACTGTAGAGCAGGATTGTGACAGTGCATATTTCAACACCAGCTGGCATAATATGTCATTCTGTTACTTCCCCTTGCATATAAATGTTAAATAAGAACAGAAGTATGACCTGCTTATTGAATATGTTTCCTGTAAAGCAATCTTAGTCTTTCACTGAAAAGCAACTGCTATCCATCCCTGCCATCATAAAAGCAAAAAAGCTTTCATTTAAAAGAATCAGATGATTATTAGTCTAGTCTCATGGGCACAATTTAATGAAATGTCTATATGATCATGGTCTCTTTGGGTTTTAGGTTTTATTTGGGGTTTTTTTTATGCTATCTTACATAAATGGGAATAATATCTTGAAAAACATAGTATATTTTCTATGAAGTTCATCTTGGGCATCTTAAGATTCCCATTTTCTGGCATAAAATAGCAAACTAAATCCATTCAGACAACCATGGGAAGATGTGTGAAAAGCCAGGAAGTTTAGATCAGTTATGGCTTACGAGAAACATACGATATAAAATACTCGCAGTAGGACATGCCTTCTGTTTTCATTTTCATGCCATGCCTGGCAGGTTAGTCTTTCTAAAGAGAATTGTCAGCTGCTATTCTAGCATAAATAACCTAATACTGTAAAAGTAGCCATATGTTCAAACACCTCCACACAGAGATTTATAGTATCTTAATAACAACTGTAAACTGCAGTGTGCTTGGCGTGGGCTAGAGAGGACAAGCATAAGGGGCATGGAGAGCCATGCCAGGCCTTTGCTGAGGAGAGAGTGGTCTAACCAGGAGCACAAAGCTCTTTTGTACACTGGAGGTGGGAAGGACAGATTTGAAGCTGGTTGCAACAGCGTATGGATTGTCTATTACGGTGGTTTTCTCTTCAAGCAAGAAATACATCTATAACTCGGTGGTAAAATACAATGTCATTATAAAATTGTTGCCTGCAAAGACTCAATTATGTGAGAGGTTTTAAAGTTACTAAATACTTCGTGTGTGTTCACACAAGTACTCTGTATGGTAATTGGCTATATAACACTGACTGCTGCTGCAGCTACAACTAAAGGTTTTTCAAGCATACATAACCGTAATTGTACTTGAATATATTCAGAGACATAAACCAGATACTTTTAGGAGGAAGAAGTTAGAGTGTATGAAAAAGGTTTATATTCATTTCTCTAGGGCCCTTTATGCATAGCAGTATGCTCTTACTACTGCTGATTTGTGATATCTCATCACTTTCTTAAAAGTGGTTTTGTAATTCTCACAGCAGGTATCCAGGGCTACACAGATGTAAGCATTATGAATGGAAACCAACATGTACAGCAGGTGACACCAAATTTCTTCTTGAGTAGAGATGTTAACCATAATTTTTCTGAAAATCCTTTGGTCTGTTATTTGACTTTCACAAGGTCATAACCCTACTCAGTTTTTCTCTGATTTTGAAAGAGTAAATGTACTTAAAATAATTCCTCGGAATTCAGTTTGCATTTTTTGAGAAAGCCACTGGTGATGTGGTATGGCTTGCAGATTTGTATGTCTTCTTGAATTTTGGATGGCACACATCATATAGGCTCTGATTCAGTCTAGGAGCTTGTCGCACAAAAGAGCAAACTGGGAATAAGTTAAAAACAAATTGGGTTGAATCTGGATCTTAAGGTGCTTCAGACTAATATAACCCAAATTCTTGTTATAGTACCTAGCTCTGCAGCAAGATTTCCCCTACAAGTTAAAGCAATGACTCAGAAGATTGAAGTTTAGGTTTTCTTTCTCTTCCCTACACAAACCCACTCTTTCAAGGTTTGTTTTTGTTAATTTGTTTTTTTAATGTGTGTTTTGTAGGTATTTGACTAGATAGGAATCCTGAGTTCATTATAGTTTATGTATGCAAGGTATTCACAAGTTATATATGCTTTTGAGAATGGCACAACAGGTGTTCAGTGTGAATAACCGAAATAGATTTGATATCCTGGAAGTTCCAAAAGCTTGGAAGAAGAAGAAAAAATTTATTTCTACCTCTTGAAATGTTGCATTTTAAAAGTAGTATTGAAGTGAATTTCAGAAAGAATTTTAATCTATTACTCTTTGAATTTTGCTTTCTTCAAAGCTGACTAGTCTGGTGCAATTGACATAAATATACCAAGTATTTTATTGAACATGATTCTAACATATTTGCCACAAATGTTTGGCTGAAAACCCAGCCTTGGTTTAGTCCTACTGGTGCTGGTCATTACCTGCTGCAAATTCGTAGAGCCTCCGGTGGAACAGCAGGAGAAGTTGCTGTGGGTCTCTCTAAAGAAGTTGATGAGGTTAACAGAAATTTATGAGGTAGCAGGAACACATACATAGTCTGAGAGTTTATCATTACCAGTACTAAAAGGTACAGTTCTGTAAATTAGTTTTAAAGGATACTGGAGGGATTCTTTGTATACGTACACATTACTGGAAGAGGGAGAATTAAGGTGCTAGGAGGCTCAGGTATTATTCATGACTGTGTTCCAAGCGTTGAGTATTGTTCAACCATTGCTATTGCTAGTTAGTATGCCGTAGTGGAAAACAGCTGACATAAAAACTATTCAAATGATTCCTTGCTGAGAACACCACTTTTGATAGGGTTTACCACATCACAATGTCTATGACACAGAAAATATTTCCAAAAGGCAAACATCCAATTCAGAAAGATGTTTGCTCTCAGCAAATGTTTCTCCATTAGTCTTTCTATTTGCTCCTCTAGGAAAACTGCAACATTTTCTGGACATGGCCTATAAAGAAAATGTTCAGACAGTTATGGGACTTCTCTTTTTAATGATATTCTATACAGAAGGGATTCGTAGGCTGGAGAACATCCCAGTAGAAGACTTTATTGCAGGTTATTAGGAAGACAGATGCACTCTCTTTTCGTCTACTCCTTTTAAGCCTTGCCTGTTTACTTGTGGATCTATTCTAAGCTATGAAAAGCAAACTGCACAATACAAAGAGAAATCAAACTTTTCCATTAGACTATAGGCATCCATGAAACAGTAAGTGGTTCAAAAACTGCTGGTCATAGGAGTAGAAGAGTGGGAATTACATATTCATGATGGAGGGTCTCAATCAGAGGCAGTGGAAGCCAGGGGGGCATGTGATGCCCACTCAGGACCTTCTGGGACCATCTTCTGAGGATAGATGTTGTAAGGAGTTTCTCTGTGCATCAAGGAGTAACCAAAGCAATACAGAGATTGTAATGTTTTAGTTCCATGTGAGGGGTCAATATTTGTCTCCTCTCTCCTCATGACAATGGCTTTTCAAGGCATCTTTTCTTGGGGAAAAGGGTGGTATATCTATTGTGGTGGGAACTGGTGCTAGACCTCTTCTTCATGTTCTGACAAAATTGTCAACAAATTAATTAATCAGAAATTAGGCCTGCAGGCAAAGGCTGTCTTCTTGCCATAAATATCTTGATGGCTAGTCAATGACTAGGATTTTGTTATCCTACTGGTAGCTGGCGTAAAATTTGCAGAAACTTCTGAATTCTGGGTGTTGGTTACATGCTAATAAGCTGGGTGGGGTCACTAAATGGTTACTCTGATGATCAATTGTTTTGTTTAGATTTCTGGTTTTGTCAATATGGTAAGTATTCTATCAAGTAGAATTTTGTAATTTTTAAATACAGCAAAGTTTTTCAAATACATGCTTTTACAGATGATATTGTTCCTTGCCCGCATTGCATATTTGCTTATAACTAATTCTTCCTGGAAGTATCAGTTACGTTAAAAGATTACCAGACACTTCTGCTTTTCTTTTCTATTGGTGATGGCTAAGGCTGAAGAAATTTGAAAAGAGTTAATTGTCTTTATTATACTATATTTTATAACTACAGGAGTTCTTAGATTTGTGTAATGGATGCCCAAAGTCTAGATGAGAACCTACCATTTTTATTAACACAAATGAATGCATGAATGAAAATTCTGCTTGGGGACCAGATCTTACTACTTCTAGACATGGCAAATAATATTTTACTTAATAAAAGTAATATAATAAAATTAATATTAATTAATAAAAGGTGCACTTACATCATTCAGACAGCTTGTTGAGTAGGAGGTTATTGAGCCGAGAAAAGTTATGTGAGTTCATTTCATTAATCCGTGTGTTCACTGTGAGTGTGTTTTTCTTGCTTCATGTTACATTTGGCTATGCATTAAATACAACTTTGATGAATTGATAAGTTGTCCTTATTTTGCTGCTATTTAAAAATTCAGTTAGCTAATTGGAGCACTGACAAAATATTGTTTATATTACTACCATGATAATGTCCAGGCTTCAGCCTGGTTTTCGTTTGATGTGTTATGCAGATCACTATGGTTGCCTGTGTCGTATCTTGCACTTATGACGAATGAAGAGGAGTTTGGAAGGGGGAAGATGACACGGCAATCGACAGAAAAATTGTACCCTAGTTCGGTTGTGAACTTGTGAAGCCTGTTGAGGTGCATGGCGTCTTCCACGGCTGTTACAAGATCCTGGTATCTGTTAATAAGAGTGTTACTGCATATGTGCTAAGTAAATTTACCACAATCTGCCTCTTAGTGGGTACAAAACAGTAATTTTCTGTATGTATTCGGGCCCATGAGGGAAGCAGAAGAGGGAATTTGTTAGAATAAGGTGGCAGCTTAGCAGTGTACATGCACTCACTTATTAAGTTTGTTCACTGGGACAATACAGAAGAAAGTGTGAAGGTGCTTGCCTGCTTTTGCCCCAGAATTAGAAGTGTAGTGTAATATTATTGTGAGCCAGTATAGGTTGTTCAGGTGGGACTTCCTGTGGACGGATATTGGTATCAGTAATTCTGAACTGCAGCACTGATATGCGATCTTCTGAACAAAGTTTGGGTCTCCTTATTTATGAAGTAAAACTCTATTATCTTTGTCATGTATAGATTTTTTTTCCAACTTTTGCTAATGTAGCCACTCTTCTTTTGATCTCCCAGAAGACACTGCTTTTGCAGGTGCTCCCTAGCCCCAGCTTTGTCCTGAATCACAGAATCGTAGAGTCATTGAGGTTGGATAAGACCTCTAAGATCATCAAGTCCAGCCATCAACCCAACACCACCATGTCTTCTAAACCATGTCCTGAAGTGCCATATCTACGCATTTTTTGAACACCTTCAAGGATAGTGACTCAACCACCTCCCTGGGCAGCCTGTTCCAATGTCTGGCCACTCTTTCAGTAAAGAAATTTTTCCTGATATCTAAACCAAACTTTCCCTGATGCAACATCAGGCCATTTCCTCTCATCCTATCACTAGTTAGTTGGGAGAAGAGACCAATACCTGCCTCACTACAACCTCCTTTCAGATAATTGTAGAGAGCAAGAAGGTCCCCCCTCAGCATCCTGTTCTCCAGACTAAACAGCCCCAGCTCCCTCAGCCGCTCTTTGTAAGACTTGTTCTCTAGACCCCTCACCAGCCTCGTTGCCTTTCTCTGGACATGCTCCAGCCCCTCAATGTCCTTGTAGTGAGGGGCCCAAAACTGAACACAGTACTCCAGGTGTGGCTACAGGGGCATGATTTCTTCCCTACTCCTTCTGGCCACACTCTTCCTGATACAAGCCAGGATGCTGTTGGCCTTCTTGGCCACCTGGGCACGCTGCTGGCTCATGTTCAGCTGCTGTCGACCAGAACCCCCAGGTCCATTTCCGCCGGGCAGCTTTCCAGCCACTCCTTCCCAAGTCTGTAGCATTGCATGGGGTTGTTGTGACCAAAGTGCAGGATCTGGCACTCGGCCTTGTTGAACCTGAAGCGGTGCTGCCCCCCACATGTGCATCTCCCACAGGTAAGAGGCTCACTGACTGGGGTGTCTTGTGATCGTCAGCACTCTGTTTTATTAGCCACCTGATAGCTCACTTCTCTGAAAAAATCCTTCTTCCTTCTTCTGAGAAAATATCTTAAGTTCCAGAGATAATACAGAACAGGCCTCAAATTGAGAAAATTACATATACAAACAATAGAACTTTCTGAATATATCTTTCTAATGATTTCAGCTTTTGTCATTTTTTAGGGAAATCCTTCTGTAACTCTCTGAAGTAAAGCTTCATTATTAGAGGGGGTTCCACAGGATACAGCGAAATTGTCTTTCAGCCATTAAAAGAAATGATACATCAGATCTAACCAGAAATAAAAGACCCCAATGTTGTTTACTGAAATCTAGTTTCCTATTTATATCCAGTCACTACAGGAAAACAAATGATTTGCAAGCAGTTCACTTGAGTGTAGCACTCCTTCTATCAGGCGCAGAATTTCATACTTTGTGTCTTCTGCTTGCAAAGGTCTGGTATCTCCCTGGGCCAACTGATACACTGTTAGTCCAAACATGCATAGACCCAAGCATGCACAGATATAAAGCAACTGATCACACGAGCTACATCTATTGATGGAACAAAGTCTGTGCTCCGATAGATTGACACTGGATTGGCAGATTATAAAACTGCAGGCTCTGAAAGAATTGCTCTGTCTTCTTTCCACGTCCTTGTACTTTGGCATTAATAAGAATTTAATGTATCTTTGAACACTGCAGAATAAGAACCCTGTTCATTTAGTCTTCCATTAATAAATTTGTATCAAGTAGAACTATCCTTCTGTGTCCTGCCAGCATTTGTGATGGTTCCCTTGTGACGAAGATACTATTTACAGCGAAATATAGGTTCTTGCTTTAGTAAGACTTTTTCTATATTTCTGTTTGTAATAAATGTCCTGGCTGCTGAAGCATTTTATGGAAGGTCACATATTTCATATAAGTAGTTGTATGCTGTAATGAAGAAATCACTCTTCAAGCTTGTTGGATGTATAAGAATATGCAACAAATGTCAGTCTATGAGAGCATAGTAACTAGGTGTTACTGAGACAACAGCCTGCATTTGGAAGAGAACCTTTTGTAAGGAAAAGAAAATCCTCTCCCTCTGTTCTGTGGTCTATAGGCTGCATGATAGCTTTGTGGAGTGTTTTGAAATATGTAATAAAATCTGACTGGATTCCACTTTCCCTGAGATACCAGCTCTCCATCTTAATCATTGAGTGAACTCTAAAATTTGTAACGTTTAGGGATTTTGAAAACTTTGTTGGACTGACTAATTTCTTTTCCTACAAATGACATACAGATCTTCCTTGAGCTTAATTAACAAAGGCTGCAGATCAAAGATCATAGTTTTACTCTGAAGTTTGACAGTTGAAGAAAAGAAGAGAAAGGATATCTGCTGGTAATACACAATCAATACAACAGGCTGCAATAGCATCAACATTCTTACTATTTTGCTTTGGGATGAACTACTGTGACTCTTGCCTGAAGTTATTTCAGATTTGTATGGATGGAAGTGATTTGGATGAAGGTTTCCGCTTGCTGGCATAGGCCATGGTGCTTCCCTAAGTTTGGCAAAAGGATTGCAACAACAGTCCATGCTGCCACTTGCTGCACCTATTGTAATGTGAATTTTGCTCTCAGAGATGCTGTTTTGCATGACTGAAATTTTTAGGCTTAAACTGGAAAAGAATCTGGATCTAGCAAAATTCAGGAAGAGTTAGAGGAAGAACCAGAGGTGTCTGAACAAAGGAGAGTCTTGAAGTATGACTTATTTCTAGTGGCAGAAATGCTTTGTGACTGCTATGGTGTAAGACGGAACAGAAAATGATGCGAAGGATGCGTGCATGGCCAGGAATCAAGTGTTTTCCATCCAGTGGTAGGGCAGGAGAAACCTTTGCTCATAATTGCGCAGTTGCTTTGTTATTCATTGGTACTTACTATTCATATATTGCTACAAAAAGAACATTTTACAATAGGAGCAAGAAGGAAAATCTGATGGTCATTCTTCACTTCAATCTGCATGAGCTTTCAGAAGAGAAGAGGAAAAAAAGAAGCAGGAATAAAGAGGACTAGTAACAAGAAACCACCCTCCTGTTTCTGCTGATGGCTGCTTCTGAATATGTAAAAACGCTCTTTCGTCAGGTAGTCTAGAAAGATATTGTCTTTAAGTGACATCTAATTTAATATTTAATTGCAAAGCCACACACATCTTCCTTACTTTTCCGTGGGAAAATATTGAGTGATTATCCTGCTATGCCCCAGTGTCCGAACTCTGATAAGGGCGGTGGGCAAACAGTGTGATGTCTGGGGAAAAAAACCAAAAACCTTAAGGTAATTTTCTCTGTGGGCAATGTTCAGCTAATTAAAGAGCGGTCAGCTCCTCCAGGTACAGGAATTCTCTCTCTTCCAGTAATGTATGTACAAACAGAATATTCCTGCAATAGCCTTTAAAATAATTTACAAAGCTGTAGATTTTATTAACTGACATTGATAAATTCATAAATTCAGTAGATTCCCAGCACCTTATAACTTTCTGGTAACCTAACTGACTTCTTGAAACTGACTTACAACTTATTCTGCTGCTGTTACACCCAAAGGCCCACTAATTTTTAGCAGATAATAACCAGAGCAATTCAAAATAATTTGATCATGTACAGTGGCTTTACATATTCTCATCAAATGATGATTTCTTCGTGATTTTTCTCTGACTATTCACAGTTGGAGAAGCTTGACCTAAGATCATTTATACCAAACTACTTGAAAAATAGAAGTTCCACAAATCTCTGATTTGAATCTTTCTATTGTCTACTAATCCATGATAAGGTTATTTAAAAGAATAAGGACTTCTGAAGGACTTCTGATTGTGGAATCGAATTGTGCACGTCATAGCAGAGTTGAACTTGATTATTATATACAGTCATTTTGACAAATGCAGTTGAATATTAGTTTCTGTTCTTCTGGCTATACTAATGAGGAGACTACAAGGGGTCAAAATACATGGCATTTACTTCTGTTTACTAATACTTCTTCACATAAATTGTCACATTGAAATCCTGATGATGATAGTAAGCCAAAATCCCATGTTTTATGCCTAGACCTTAGTTTGAATGATCTGTATGTTACAGAATGAATGACTGGAAGTCTTATCAGTTACTGTGATAGTGATGAAACTTGCACTGGGCGTGTTGCAAACTCTTGGTTGTCTGCCTCTGCTGCACTGTGGAATGGCAACACTGGTGCACTCTGGGACACAAAAAAGGTTATTCATCATAAATGATACTACTTACCTTCTTACTTACTTCCTTTCCACACAAGGGTTACAAAAGTGTTGTGTTGCAACCACATTAATAAACAGCTCTCTTACTCTTCCTTTCCATTAATTGGTACTGCTCTGAGAATACCATCCTCTATAATGCATTAATGAAAAATATCAAGTCTTTGGGATCATTGTTAATATCTATTTCATACGCACACTATGAAGAATTAGCTCTGTTGCATGAGTGCAAAATATTACTTGAAATTTCTGCGTGGATAGTGCTTAACTTTGCCAAGACTTTCATGATGACAGCACAAATACTCATGAAAGTACACATTCTTGTATGTAGTTAAGTAAATTCTATTTTCCTGGGATAGTCTTCTGAAACTGAAATTAATTAGAAAGTTTGGTTTTTTTTCTCAAAATGGACCTGTGTTCACTGTGTGGGCAGTCAGGCAGAAGCACTCTCTGAAGAAATTTGTTTTGTTTGCTCCAGGCATAGATGTCCAGAATTTGAATAGTTACTTTGTAAAGCATGTGTGCATTTCAAAAAGAACCTATAGGTCTCTCATGGTCTCGGAGCAACTACCAGAGTCTTACCTCAGGGAAAAACCTGACCCTGTAGCAAAAGGGTCGGTGGTCACTGATGCTTCCTATGGGGCAAGCAGAAGGAGGGAAACAGAACTGTCATTGAAATTTTACTGAGGCAAATGTAGCATATATAAAAGACAAAAGTACAGCTATCAAAATTTCAGACTTTTCATATGGCAATGCCAACAAGAAACAAAACCGATTCAATGATAGACTGAAATTAAACTAACATAATTTAATGCAGTGCTGATAAGTGACACATTAGGGGAAAATGGCTCACTAAGAACGTTAAAAGCTAAGTGATAAAAGCACCCTGTTACTCTCTTTTTCTGCACATTAATAAAAACAATGTAAATGAGTGGTTTATAAATAATGCTTTATATTCTTGTCATGTCATAACATATCACACAGCACAGGAAAGAAAATGCTTAATTAAATTTCAAAAGTTAAAGATTTCTTCATTTTAGAATATGTTTTTAATGGCAGTAAAGTGTGAAGACAAAAGTGTAAAAATATGTCCACAATTGCCGTAACAGGGTGCTGAACAGAGCAGAGCTATTGCTGTAAATTAGACGTATTTTACAAGTGGAGCAAGTATTTTTGTAATTTCACAAAACGTAGTGCAAACAGCAGTTAGTTCAGTTTCTTTTTTGCTCAGAAAGACCTTCCACAGGTGCTTAACACAGTCACTTGGACCGGCAGTAGAGAAGGAAGAAGAATTCCTAATTTGCTGATGTTTTCCCTGCAATTACTTAAATCTTCTGAGCTTGGTCCATTTGCGAACAATAGTTTGGTATACGTATGTATCTCTAATACAGCAAACTTGTGTCAAAATTCCATTTAGTATGGACCAATTTTTCCCAAATGAACATACCACTCAGAATGTGAAGAGCTGAAGGCTGTGCACACAAACAGCTTTGTGCACCATCTGACACTGACTTGCAGTGGGCCATGGCATATAAACTCACGTTCTGTGCGGATGCACACACACATGCACACACATATATAAACCCATATATATGTATATACAGACTGGTGGTTTAGCCCAGTTGTGAAAGAACCATGCAGTCACTCTCTAACTCCTGTCCCTCCCAGTGTCACGGGAAGGAGAATCAGAAGGAACTGGTAAAACTTGTGGGTTGGGATAAATACAGTTTAACAGAACAGCAAAGAGAGAAGAAAATAACAATAGTAATACTGATAAAAAGAATATGCAGCATGTAATGTTCCCAACGCCCGATGCTCATCTTGCTCCTGAGTAGCAAATCCCCATGCTTCAGCCAGCTCCCCCACTTAAATACCAAGTATGACATCACATAGTATTGAATACCCCACTTGACTGGCTGGTTTGGGTCAGCCCAACTGACTTCTTGTGAAAATTAACCCTCTGTAGGGTTAATTTTCCATGTCCTGAACCCAGGACATTATCTACCCCTTATTCTATCACTTGATGCCCAGGTTCCACACTTCCCAATTTATTACCATCACTTTTTCTGTCTTTACGTATAGGTGTATATACACACATACACACACAGACATATCATTCACTTAGTCTATGGGCCATCCCTCTAAAACATCTGTTGAGTTCATTTAATTCATGACTTTGGGCTCCACCTGTCCTAACAGTCTTTCAGGGCAGGAGAGATCATGTGTGGTGTTGGATGGTCGCACACTACATCCGGAGCGTGCAGCTGGTATACCTGGCGCAGGCTATGCCCATGGTCTGCAGGTTCAAGACGTCAATCTCAAGGAGGTGGCTGGGTGTCAGCTGCTGATGCCAGGTACCATTCCATCACCGCTGCACTTTGCTTGGTTTTATCAAAGTTCATCCTTTATTAATTTGGATGATTCTTAACGTAATACCATTGATACAGTGTATAGCAACTATAGTGGTGATGACATACAGTGGTAGGGTTATTTAGCAATTAATATCATACAACTTAATTCATTGGCTATTCTCACCCCAAATCAAATCCCCTCGTGGTACACTTCGGCCTTCCTCATCCTTCCGCCTCACCCACCAATTGCACCCCGGTCCCTGAGAAAAAGTGATCCCACGGATGCATTTGCCTTGCCTGAGGCAGGACTAACCCAGACTGTCTTCCCTAACATGTTCTTCATGTGCACTACAGGGACTTTATTCCTTTCTACAGTGCAAGGAAGATTTGATTGGACAGGGCCATATAAACTCCTGTTTTATATATATATATATATGTATATATATATGTATATATATATGTATGTATATATATGTATATGTGTATATATATATAACACACACACATATATAAAATCACATATATTTCTATACACACTAATGTTTATAGTCTTGAATATAAACTCCATTTACATTCAAGCCAACTCTGCTTATATTCAAGCCGATTCATGAGAAAAATAATTTTAGATTTCTCAACAAATTCAAGCCAATGTTACTTTTCAAGTAGGTTTCCAATAATTTAGAAACTCATAGAAATGCACTACAGTTCATTTTTTAGTTACATCTGACTAATCTCTACTTTTGCATCAAAAATCCAAGTAATTAATGATTCAAATTTTCTTGTTAGAGGGAAAGATCAGAGGTTTGATTAGCTTAACTTTTTCTGAGGTATTTCAATAATAGTTAAAATTCAATGGAAAATGCAGCAGTGCAAACACTGGATGAACTACAGGAGAAAACTGGTTTTAGTATTACTACTAATTTGCAAGAAAGTATGAGCCCCAGTCCTACAAAACAACAGTGTTGTCGTGATATTGTACCTTAAATCTCTTTCATTCCTTAGACAGAGATGGAAACCTAGTGAAGGACATGTTGAACCCTAAATCCTGGTAATTATCCAGAAGCTTTCCAGAAATACTGAAATGCTAGTCTCACAATTCTTAGTAATTTTTGCAATTTTGTTAAGACATTGGGAATTATCTGATAACGGAAATGAGCTCCAGAAAAGATATGCAAGCATATGTGTCTTGCCTTCTTTCACTCAAAATATGCAAGAGTCATGGTAAGAATACATAGCGCTGCTTGCGTGAACTTCAAAGGTGTCCTTTAGATACACGGAACTTACGTGCAGTGCATAGGATAGGAAGCTCTTTATGACCACGTTTTAAAAATTACCATATAGCTTCCTTTAGCAGCAACTTCTCTTTTGCGCTGAAGTTAAAATTCTTCAAAAAGCACTCTCAGGAGTTCATGCACAACAATGTGTATACAAATGCCATCTACATAGTTCATGAGAGTCTCCAAAATTTCCTTCCTTAAGCTTTCCAAAAATGGATGCTGTTTCAGCATCATTTTTGTGCTCCTACCAAGTTAAGACTGAATTGCAGCAGTGAATGAACGATCGCTTGAATTTACAGTGCTGAAACTGTAAATTCACAGTTTGGGGTTTATGGGGATGACAGGCATTAAAATGGAAACGATTATTTTTTATGATTGAGAGTGTTTTGTTATGAAAATATAGCATGGTAACTAACTTGCAGCTGGCCAGGTTCTCAGAGAGAATCCATCTGTCAGTAAGGTACTTGGAAACAATATTAAGTGGTACATTAATTTACATCTCCAGGCTTTGTTATTTCTCTTTATAGGTTAAAATTTAGAGGACTTATAAGTGAAAAAAAGAGTGGGGGAAGAAGAGAGGGTTTTTTGATAGTGTGGAACAAGGCAAATGAAAACAGCAAGCATAAACAACCCCTTTTAAAGGCTTGTCTGATGTCTTACTAATTATACCAGGATCTTCTGATCAGAGTTCTTCAATACTCGCTGAATTCATGATTACTTAAATTTGCATAGCACTAGAGAAATATGCATGCTGTAGCTTGGTTTCAGGGTGATCAGGAGCCTTTGTGCAGACAAAATATTATTGGTGTCAGGAATGGAAGATTTGGCCTGTTGTTTTTATTGTGAGCTTAATGTACAATTTATTTTAGCAATGGAAGTAATAAGCTCAAATGTTCAACCATGCATGACTGTGCATACAGTAATGAGCTACTGAGTTTTTTCTGCTCTATTTTTGTTCTAAGCAGATCAGTATATTTCTATTTTAGAAGTCACCAGTTAATTTGAATACCTTTTTTGGACTATGACCCATTTGGTTGGCTTGCTTGTGAAGCAGGAATGGAAAATTGCAATTACTTTTATCAGCCAGTTCAGTTCTTTGTCCTTGATATGCAACAATAGATGTGAATCAGTCATGCAGCATCTTCTGTAAGGTTATTGATACGCTGCAGCTGTAAAACTTCTTGAGGCAAATGTAAGGAGATGGAGCTCAAAAGACCAAAGGATGAAAACCTCATAAGAGAAGAGAGGTGGGAAATCAATCGTGGTCAAAGTGAAAGCCTACATTAAGAAATAGTACTCTAACAGCAGGAGAAAATAAATCTAAGTTCCTGAATACTGTTTGTGGATTAAATATTAGGAATAATACATTAGAAATATAAATGAGACTTTAGGTGGTACTGGAACAATTGTGTGCATGCCTAATTCTGCATGCCTTGAAGTCAATCTGCCAGGTACAAAGCTTGGGACAGTCTGTCCCAGAGCTGTCTGAGAGCAGACACTGCCTGCAAAAACTGCCCTGGTGTGCAGTTCCTCTGTTGCATCCACTGTGTGCTCCAGGCACACGAGACCTCTCGTGACACCTTTCACAGGAGACTCCTCTTGACATTTTGTTTATTCTCAGGGAGCTGTGGGAAGAGGTGATTACCTCAGTATGTTTAGCGGTTGTAGGCTGTGCTGGCAACTGAGATGGAATGGCAGGTACCATGGACTCACCTCTACCACTTCCCTGCATGCTGGGAATGGGGGTCAGGCAGGTGGAGGAGAGCTCTGCCTTTCCCTTCCAGTGAGGGAACACACTATGGATAGTCCTGCTCAAACACACAATAGGCACAACTGTTCTGTTTCGCGACCTAAGGCACGTTTACAACCTCCCCTTTCATTTCGTGCACATAAGAGATTTTTAAAATATAATCAGATTAATGTATTATGTAAAGTCAATGCATTTGTATGTATGTTTTATTGTTTCAATATTGGATGCTTGGCTTGTAAACATGCTAGAAGGTAGAAAAACAAATATGATTCATCCTGCATTAATTTAGTTTAATACAACTCTGGATGGAAGATGAAAGCCAAATGGCCTTTAAAAATGGCATTCAGCCATATTGATGGTACCAGCACTTCACTCTCTTCTCATTGCAACATGGTGTTGCTGCTCACTGAGATTCTACTCTATTGGTCACATTCATTTTATTTCTTCTAAAAATAGGTAGCTGTCAAAATAAATTAGCAGCAGTAGAATTTATTAAAATCATCTGAGCAAGGAAAGTCAATGGCAGTAGAAAACAATTACAAATTCTAATAAATATCTGTCACTTAAAATGAATATAGGGACTACGTGTTTTGTTGAGACAAAACACAGACAAGAGAATAAGGTCAATTTCTTATTATAAAACTTCTTAAAGAGTGACAAGAAAATTGCTTAAAAAAGAATGGATGCTGGTCATTAATAGTCCATTTCTTATAAACCTCAGGATCTTAAATAAGACACGAGATATTTGATTAGTATAAGTATATTTTTAGAGGCTTCCTGAGCTATTGTTATAACAATGATCTGATTCTTTATTAAATTTTTTAATATGATTCAGATTCTTCTATCCTCTGTTCAATTGTATATGTACAATACAGTATTTCATGAAGGTTCTAGACAAATGACTGAGAAGTACTGTAGATTGTATTTACAAAATGCCCAAAGACTGTAAGGCAGAACTTCTTAGCTTCTGTATTTTGAGTTTAGTCACTGCTTATCCACTTGCCAGGAAATGTCTAGTGGGACCAGTTCTGAGTCCTGCTGAGAATCAGGGAACTTAAATATCACTGCTAATGTTGTATATTATTGAGATACCAAGCCAAGATTACAAATGTTAAGAGAATACAGTGAGAAGTAACACTGTTTTATGAAATCAAACCAAGAAGCAATGTCTAAGTTATGCATGGTTAAATCATTCAGGGACTTGTTAACATCAGCAAACTGATTGATGGAGTATATCAAATGACTGTGATATTCAGGGTAGTTCCAAGCAAGGATATTAATTCCTGGCTATGTAGATTTTCATTTTTAGTAGGGCTTACAGACGGATGTTATGTCTGACTATTACCATCTCACTAGTTACCCCAGAATGACTCTGCCAAATATTTTTCCTGTGCAAACAAATTCATTAGGGCTATTGACTCTCGTAGCTGCTTTTAGCTCTTCACAGTGCTAGTTCTACCAGTCTATAAGTGTAAGGCATTACAGCAAAAGAATGTTTGTGTTTCAGTCCTCTTTTCTCATCATAGGCCCCTCTTTGTCTCTTCAAGCCCCTATTTTTAAATAATTCTTAACTCTGAGTCAGCTGTTGTCTTTTCCATGTTTTTCTACTCAGATACAGTACTAGTAACACAAAGACTCTCCAGAGGAGAAAGCAGCTGAAGAGAAAGCATGTTCACTTGAGTGAGTCTCAAGGATGTTTCTCTTTAAGAGTATTTAAGTTGCAGATCTAACTTAACTACCATTTTCAATTGGGCTTTTTTCTGTGGATTCAGAGAAGCTTAAAAGTCTGTATGTGTATATCATGACCATTGAGAAGATCACAAGAAAGAGCAGAGCACTCAATCTAAAACTCTCCCGAGACTGGTGCTTATCAGTGTTCTTACACTTGCAGGTCGCCAAAATGTTCTAAATGAAACTGCAAATTCTTCACTTGGCAAACTCAAGTCTTGAATGATCATCTTGATTCTCATAACTTTCTTCTATACGCCCTCCAAAAGTAGTCCCAGTGACTTCGTCTCCCTGATCATGGTGTCAGAGCTGAGTGTATCAGTAGACTCTCCCCGCCACTGGAGCTTCAGCTACCTGAGAAGGGAGTCAGTTTTGACAGGGAATCTGTGCTACTGTGAGAAGCCCTGGCCAGGGTTCTCACCTTCCCTTGTCTAGGGATGTGCTTTTGAGCTGAGTTCTCTCCATTGGTTTCTGCCTGAGATACGTTACAGGGATGCTCTGCCTACTCCCATACTGCCTTGCCTCTGACTTGCTGACTTGGATCCCTGCATTGACCTCAAACCTGCTTCTTTGCCAGGGCTGGTGGGGCAGACACAGGTCCCTAGAATGCCTGGGTCACTGTCCTGGCTCCACATCGCTCTCATCATTCAGATGTGGCAGACCTGTGCCCTTGTCAGCAGGTCACTGCCTCTGCTGTCCTTGTGATGCTCAGTCCTGGTTCACCTTCCCCTGCAGAGCAGCCTGCCTTTACTTCTTCTTGACACGTATGTAGAAAACTGCCAACGAGAGCAAATTAGTCTAAAGCAGTGAACATCATCTAGAAGAAACAGAAGTGCTTATTAATGTATTCTGCCCAAGCACGCAGCCAGTAAAAGAACAAGGGCAGAGTGAGATATACTTTATTATTTTTCTGACAGTTCTCTGTTAGCACCTGGCAGGTAAAGCATGTGTATCTTCAAAGATTTTAATTCCATTTCTGACATTTTTTGTCATGTAGGGTTTTTTGCCTCTGCAAAGATGATTTGGAGACATAGCTATTACATAAAAACATAAAGTGAAATTTTCTGGGGGGTGGTTTCTTTAAATATTACATTTTTTCCTCAGCTGAAACTTCTAGAAGGTAGAGAAGAACCATTATACATGGAATATGCAAACTGAAATGTCATCCTTCATTTGAATTTAATCTTTGACATTTCCCTTTAAAAGAGAGTGTGCCTGGATATTAACACAGGTTGGCAGAGGTCTGCAGTAATTAATATGCACAAGAGAACTTGCTAACAAAACAAAAAAGGGAATAGCTTGCAAATAAAAGGTCTTTGATATAACTGTTGGTGAAAACACCTGCTTATAGACAGGAAAACTGCGTAAACACCATTGAAAAATAGAGTGGGACTAGATTTGTCTTAACTTCTTAATTCTTATGCTTTTAAATTATAAGGAGACTTGAATTCTACCCATTCTAAATTTTGAGTTTACTAATGAAAATTGATGCCTACAGATATTAAGCCTGAGGGCAAAGGAAACTTCTACTTTTTCTGAGGTTATAATAATCCCTTGTATTCCAGAGTTTCCATTTAAGGCTTGTTGAGATGGCATAAAGTAGTTACTACATGACCAACATGTGGATGCAGCATCAGGTTACCAGAAAGCTGAGATGCCAGGAAGGGCCGTCTGGCACCTCTATTATAATGTACTCCAGCATGGCACTTTGGTAGGGAAAATCTGTTGGAGGGGGAAGGGAGGGCTGCTTGTTCATGCATACCTGCGTGACGGCTAAACATGCTAGAAATGCTTCTTTCTGAACAGCAGTGAAATGGATGTCTGAGTGTTCTCCAGGTGAGCTTTGTGCAGATATCAAGGGTCTTTAATCCTTCCCAAAGCCTTCTCGTGTTTACCAATTTTTTTTCCCCCAACTCAAATCATACGCACATACATGCATATTCCCTTGTAAATCTGATGGAAAGAAGGTATTTCTGTATCTGAGTTTGACAGCAGATTGCATGGATTTTCACTTAACCACAATGCAGTGTCATCTACTGCGTATCCTCCTAAACTCCAGAATTCTAATGGGAGGATAAGAATCATGTGAACAAAATAACGTATGCTTCATAGGTACAAAGTCCACTAACCTTGGAGTCTTTCCTTGATTCTCCATGGCTCCAGATTTCAATGACTAATTTGTGTCTACTTTAGATCTAACAAACCATTAAGAGACTGAGGCAAAATATTGAGATGGGCACTGGCACTGTGTTGAAAAGAACCATGTGTGACAGCTGAGGCTGCCATAGCCCGAGCAGTGAAGTGGTCTGCAGTCCACAAGTGTCTCAGCAGAGCAATATGGAAGGATTAGCACCTACACAGCGACTGGTACTCCTTCCCCTTCCACATAGTCTCCTTGCAGCTGGATCTGCTTTACTTAATTCTGTAGTCCCGCCATAACTCTCATGTCTGACTCCTATTTTCTTCAACAGGACTGTGTGATCTGAGATTTATGCCACGGCTGCGATCCACATACCTGCAGTGAGATGGCTGCTAGTTGAATGACAGAAATCTAGAAGTTTCTTTTTCATGTTCTTTGGTTAAATTAAGTATGAAGATAGCTATTAGAGCTATCTGTGAGTAAAACTGATGTCAGCTTTAGATTGGGACTAATGATAGTCATGACATTTGTTTGATTGTCTGAATATATCATTAATTTAGAGACAAAGTAATGTTTTGCGAGCCCCCAAATGATCTGAAAACAGACAGGTTTCTGACCTTCAAAAAATTATGCAATACTAACAAAACTATTTATAACTTCTAATAAGTGTTCTTGTTATCAGAACAAAATTAAAATTCATTTCTAAGCCCTTTATCCATTTTGAAATTTGTAATTATTATGCATGCTTTACATTGATAAGGGTTCTATATTTCTCTGGTTTAGGACTGGTTTATACTTGGCAAATTTCTCTAATGTACACTTCCTTCCCCATGTGAATACAAGCATAACTAGGAAATTTACATATGGATTAAAGGTCTACTGATCAGTTTACCTAGTCCAGTGAGAATAAAGTAAACAGCATGTATAGGCTGAGTTAGCTGCCCTGACCTATTCCGAAATTACTAACGTTGCCAATGAGACTATTAGAAGTATTTAGAAGGTCTGCAATCTACGCTAGATTTCGTTGCAAGGAGGAAATATGAGTAGCAACAACTCCCTTACAGAGAAATCTGGATATTTCTGCATTTATAACTTATTACAGCTCAACATAAAAAGCGTACATTCAATCCTGAGCACCAAAGCACAGTTTCATTAACTTAGTTATGTCTGTAATCATTTGATTTACAGCCAAACGTTGTTAGCTAACTATGTGTAGATATTGATCTGAAGAAAGAGGATTTTGAGATACACCAATTACTTTATAGGCTGATCTTGAGATATTGAAAGTGTGTTTACTATTATTCTGTCTACTGCTATTTCCTTTCTGCTGAAAGGACATTCAGATTAGGGACACAATTTCATCAAGAGATTTAGACTCTTTCTGTGTCTTTATAGGCTCAGTAATAATACTTTACTGTGCAGCAGTGTCGGCATGGGGATATCTTCTTCCTCTAGAGAAGTGACTGCTCAGGGGCATAAGAATAATATTTTCTGTGGAAAACAGAGCCAAAAACATTTTGCACATTTTACAAATGGCCTGCAGTAGAATTACCTGCTATTGTTACAGTTGTAGTTCCCTTTTGGAAAGCTCTTTCCTTTGCCTCTTTTTTTGGAATATGAACTTCACCTTTACTTTGTTTTCCAGTTCTGATTTAGCTAATATAGGATTATGCAGTGGAAGTAAAGCAATGAGCAATGCAGAGTGGATCACTGCAGGATTAGTTTAATTTTTTTAATACAAAGCAATTTTAAAATTGTTACTTTTGGATCAGAGATACTTGGCAATACAAACAAGAACAGAGCAAAATCTGGTAGGCTTGCTCACTATTAGAAAGGGGTAGAGAGGAAAAAAGATTCTGTGTGACTGTGCACACTCTATGTTTTTTATTCTTCCTTTCCTTTCTTAGGTACAAATTTATATCTTCCCAGTGGGCTAGAAGAGCTTATAAGTTAGAGACATCAATCTGGAACAGAGACCTCTTATTAAGCATTTTTAGAAGAAGAAGAATGAAATCCTCCAAGACCTAAAGCAACAAATTAAACAATTCTGAGAAGTGAAGAAAAAGATTCACGACTGAGCTGTTGCTGCTTAGTCTGAGCCTAAAAATATAAACCTCTGACATGGGTTATAAGGAAGCGTATTTTCCTGGTTTATATTTGGTTGAAGAAGAGTATCTGGTAATCTCAAATTTATGTTTGAGTCTTAATGGGAACGTCCTTAGTTTTCCAAATGGCACAGAAAAATTAGAGCTCAATCCATCAAAGTAACTATGTCAGCAGGTTGGCTTGATGGTTTAGACTGATGACATGCTTAGAACCTTTGCTGGACTGGCACTAAATATTTTAGTGAAAGGACAGAAATTATATTCAGAGCTGCTAGTAATTCAGTGAAACCAGAGTTGTAAATGGGAGTCAGCAAAGAGGGGCTGGAAAGTGGTGATAGAGGAAGAATGGCTGCTCCTAAGAGAAAGGGCTGATGCAATCTGGATGTTTTTCTTGGTTGTTGCTGTTGCAATGTTCAAGTACCTTTACTGATGAGCTTTCCATGGCATGTAACTACAACCATATAGAAGCACTTCATCAGTTGAAAAGATGTATGAACGTAATGACTTACACCCTTGTGGAAAATTCATCATTTGTGTTTCCTGTTCTCCCAGTGAGAAGAAAATAAAGAGATGGTATAGGTAAGAGGTGGTTGTTTTCAGTTTCCCTGCTTGGCTTCACGGTATGACCAAAAGTCACAGATGCTTTTGTTGCACTGCTGTCTTTGAATACAGGCTTTGTCTCAACAGCTCTGTGGATTTCAGTCTGACATCACAGCATGTACTGGGTACCTATTTTTTTCAGCAAAAAAGTTATCCATGACCTACTAAACATATTTTTTTTCCTGAAAAACAATTTATCCATAATGCTATTTCTCCACCAAAGCAATTCAGGAACTACGGTTCAGTTGCCAGAGGTTTTCTTTCACTTCAGTTGACAACCTTGAGCTGGGAAAAATGATCAGGATACGAGACCTGAAAAGATGCAGGTGAAAGGCAGGCAAGAGAATATGATGGAGTGATGCTGATAGTGAGGCCTGTCTCTGCTGCCCCAGCTGTTTTAACAGCTTTCTGGCCACTGTGATTTTGGTTTCACACCCTTTTGTCACTAGTTTTTGCTGCCTTGTGGCCTGTAGTCCCAAACGTCAAACTAAGTTGTAGGAAAGTTTATTTTCATCTGTTTTGTAATATCCTTGACTTTATCTTGTCCCAGTCATTCACTGGTCTTACACCCGTTGTTGTTCCTTTCTCTAATTAAACAGACCCAATTTATTACAGTCTGTTCTCACATGTGTCTTTGCCTCCCATCGGATGAAGTCTAATTACGCCTCCTGTGATCCGTGGGTTCACTCTGCTGTCCTCTTTCTTTATGCTTCCTTTTGGAAGAAGTGTTACTAGATTTGGACATTCACATTAAATTGTGTCATATCAGACTTTACAGGGTAATACTTTCAGTATTTTACATCGGTTTGTTTGCTTATTTTCATTCCTTTTTTTCACTAACAGAGATGTTTTCATTCATTTATCAATAAACCTTCACCATTTCCCCTGACAGGTTAATTTAGAACACAATAATATGTATAGTACTTTTTTTCCTTTGTTCTTTTTGTCTGATATAAATTTCTTTCTGCATTGTGATATCTACTTCCCTGGATTTATTACATTCATAAGTACTTTCTCAAAATTGTCTCTAATCCTAAATAACAGACATTTTTATCCTGTCCCTGGCCATGTCCTACTGTTTCGTTCTGTCATTCACAGCAATTGTCCCACCAAGGCCTGCAGGACTCTTGTCAAAACCCATGCCATCACTGCCAGAAAACCCCAGCTGCAATCCGGCCTCTGCCAAGAACATCCCCATTGCTCCTGCTGCATGCCCTTCCGCTCCCCTGTGTTCTCCCTAGCACTGGGGCACATCTGCACTGTGTGGCCCCACATAATGCCTGGTACTTAGGACTCTCACGGCCTGTCAGTGCCCATTATAGATGTGTCACAGTAGCATTTTGTGATGAACTTTGAGGTTAGCAAAGAGCAATAATGTTCAGGCAGGCTGTGGGTGAAATGGTGTGGACTCCTCCAGTGCCAGAAATCCCTTGTGTTGCCTGGCCTCTGACATCTCACACTTTTTTTGGAGCTGAGAAGTGCTAGGTGCTCCTCAGCAAGGTGCTGTTGCTCCCAGGTCTGTTGTAGCTACTGCTGATCCTTTATTAGGAACTGATTGCTGCACACTGTGAAGACAGTATACTCTGCACTGTTTCGGTTAATGCTGGAGGGACCATGGGAGTTGGTGAGGTTTTCTAGTTGAAAATAATCTGTCTCTTGCTCTTCACATGAGCTCTTTAAGAATTTTCTAATCTTGCTGAATTCCAGACACTGGTGGGTTACTGAGGAATGTTTGCTAACATGCTGCTCTGCTGCTGAGGCAGTGCAGACTTGACTCCTGCAAAAGGAATGACTGTGGGGACAAGACGCAATTGCAATCCATGTCCCTCTCCTCTTCACTGGGACAGAGAGTGGTGTCTAGAGGCAGATGCTTATCAAAATACCCATTACCAAATGAAAACTGGCTTCTAGTCTACATGTGTTTCTACCTAATGCAGAACTATGTGCCCTCAGTAATACAAAGTTGATTTCTTTTGCCCATTTAATGCAGATATTTTTGGATTAAAAGCAGGCTACTCTGTGTACTGCTTCTGCCAAGCACTTAAATTCCTAATTAGCAAGGCCTCTTAGGATGGGGTTCTTCTCTACCTGCACTGCCATTATTCTGCTAAAGTCTGTAGTGTGGTCAAGAATAGCTTGTGCTCTCTGCTCAGGACTTCCAAGAAAACTGTTCATGAGCAAGATCTGTTTTGCCACCTTCATCTTGGGTATTTATTCCTCTTTCTGGACTTCATTTTAGCCTTTTCAGATTATCTAGTCTGATTCAGTACTTGCCTGTGATCTACGTATTCACTACCTGCTCCACCCCAACATTGATGTTTGTCTAGATACATTTCAGGTGTTATTGCTAAAACTGTACTTCAGTGCATACTCTCACTCCATGCAGAGACAAGCAGAGTGATGCTTTTTTGCACCAGTTGTCAACAGTTACTGGTGTGGTGTGTTCTTTGTAAAGAACGAGATGCTGACTTGGGGGTGGGAAGAAGAAAGCGTTTTGAATGAGGCCTCAAGGGAATTGTGTTTAATATAATGTGGTTATAATTTGGGCTATGCAGGAAGAAGTTTTGGTGTATTTTCGGAGGGGACCTGGGAATACAGGTCATGCAGACTACTGGTTTGGAGGGTAACTGGGAGGCACTGGGAGGACGGGGTACCTTCCTGGGTTTCACGTGTCAGGGACAGCCAGACTTCCCTGGAAGACAATCTAGTGGTTTGACAGCGTGGACAAGCAGGGACTTTGGCAAGGAGCAGAACAAATCAGTTGTTTCTCAGAGCACTGGTATGACATGACCTTGAAACTGTAGCCATAATCCAGTCCTTACCATGGTAAAGCATGGTAAACGAATAAATGAATCAGCAGTCCGTCACAAATCCAAATCAATATTCTCCTATTAGGCAGTCAATCAGCTTCCATACAGGCTGTTGGCAATTCCCTACAGAGTATGAGAGGGACGTCATTGTACCATAATTATTTTGTCACCAAAGGAAACCTACCTGTATTGATGTACGGGTTGAGAAGAACACTACTTTGGTTTTCAATGCTGTCAGTCATCTACTCCTATCATTAAGATAATCTAACGTGTATTATTTAAGCAGTCTTTTCAGCTTCTGTCCTGTATAAACATAATTCTTAGGCCAGAATGAAGTGATCTTTATACTGACAGTTAAGTAGAAACATTGGGCATTTCTGCCGAAGTGATCTATTTTTATTGACTTATTGGGGAAAACAGAAGTTAACTTTTAAAAATGTGGAAGTTTGTACTATGGCAATATGGTAAGACTTAAAATTACCATCTTTTAATTCCAACTATATTCAACCAGAACATATTTGCTGCTGGACATTAAAAGGAAAGAAGTGATCAGCATCATGGGTTAACTGAAAAGAATATTTTGCTACAGCACTACACCATCTCTGAAAGTGTCACCTCTGCAACAGGAGAAGAAAAGATAATTTTCTCAATTTAGTTTGTTTAGCCAGTTCATGAAAATTTCTGCTAGCTCTCTAATTACAAAATGCAGTGCCCAAGAATAACCAGTTTAATTCTTTAACTCTAGGTATTATTCTCACTGTAATTAATGAGTTTCAACACAAAACATATTTTGATAAGCTTCCTTTCTCCGTTACGTAACTGGCACACTTTAGATGGCTTTGCTTAGCTAACATTTACTTAAAATATAGGTCTTTCTGGTTTTAATTAACTTACAGTTTCTATCTGCATATACTTTCACAGAAAGCACAAGTTAAACGGTTCCTTTCTACACCTCTATTAACACAGAGTTATTCCTGAATTAAACAAATTTGGTAACAATAAGCAGACAACCAAAATGCAAGCTATGAACTAATAAAAAAGCAACTTATTTAGATGTAAAACAACAGAAATGCAAATAAGCCCACAACAAAATTCAAAGCAGCAAAGGTGAAAAGGAAGCACTTGCAAAAAAATCAGTGCAACGGAGAAATACACCTCTTAGGAAGAATAAGTGAGATGAAAAAAACACAACAACATAGTAACAGAGAGTGACATAAAAACAGCCTAAAGTTAGGTTATCAGCAGTTATTATTAGCAAAGCTTGAGAGTCCAGCAATACAAAATACAGCCCTGTGCCAAACTCCCAGAGGCAGAAATTCCTATAATCTCATGACAAAGTGTTTCACAAGCAGCTTTTAAAAAACTGCACTTTCAGAACAGAAAACATCGGGAAAGATTCACGACAAAGAATCATAGAATCATAGAATTACAGAAAGATTTGGGTTGGAAGGGACCTTAAAGATCATCTAGTTCTAACCCCCCTCCCATGAGCAGGGACACTTTCCACTAGACCAGGTTGCTCAGAGCTCCATCCTAGAAGGAAAAAGGGTCTTATTTTGAGCTACGCTGCTGCTAGCTCACTGTTTCCAGGAAGCTCCTTTAGAAAACTCAGAGGAAAGCAGAGAAGCAGCCCCATGGGGTGCCAGGTAGGCTTGGGTCTTGGGGACCCACAGATGAGCCAAAGCAGGCTTGCAATGTGGCATCAGGGGAGACAATCCTTGCCTGGCCCCCACGGGGAAGGTGTGAAGTTTTTTTGTTGAAACTTGCCAAGTTAAACTGCAGTTTATCAACTTGGTATCTTCTGTTTAGCTGTCTTACATGTGTGTGTATTTATACATAGGTGATGATGAGCTTACTTCGTTTTTTCAGGATTTAGCATGCTTTTTAGTGTTTAATGGCTATGGTAACTCAGATGCATAAGCAGTCCATTATTAAATCAGATATCTATATTACCTATCAACAGTAAAATACCAACCAGCAATGAAAGCTGCAATCCTCCAGCATTTCTTTTTTTTCCTCATTAAAGGCAGTGGAAGGTGTACACACTAACTGTGGAAGATACATTATTTTCTTTCACTGGTTAGCTAACTAATTATTAGTTACCTAATAAGTTTCATGACAATGGTGATATAACATTTAGTCTTTTAAGGAGGAGCAACTAGCAAAGTACTGGCTGATCAACCAGTTGCTAATATTGCCAATATTGCCATTAGCAATTTCAGTCACTGACCAGAGAACGCCTGTAAGGCAGACAAGTGTGCAAGCCACTAACATGATGCCAGCATTAAAAAAGCAAACACCCTTCCATGGTACTTCCCTTGGAGGGGGTTTATAAGGAAGGAGGGGAAACAACAATGCTGCTCTGTTTGGGGTGACCCAAGTTCAGCTGTAGGATATGCTTCTTTCTGAAGAAGTAGAAACACTACAGAGAGTCATGGGCAGAGCAGCAGGAAGAATATGTTTGGGCAATGCTGCCTGGGGCACAAAAGGTGTTGTGCAGGAACAGTGATGGTTCCCTAAGTCCTCTGCAGGTAAGGACAAAAATAAATTAATGCAATCTGCAAGAAAGTACTTATTTCCATTTTATAACAGGAGATGCTTTCTATATGGTAGCTGTTGACTTTATCTAGACGTGCAGGTTAGACAAACTGCTCTCTGAAGCAGTTTGGTTGTATGGATTTTACATAGAAAATAAGGTAGTGCTTCGTCACCTTTTCCTTTCTCTACCCATTTCTTTCACTCGGTTTCTCAAATTCCCCTTAGTACAGTAGTTACTCCTGTGATCCTACCAATTTAGTCTCAACTCTTTTGCTTTGCCTTCTGTGCATCACTCACCATATAAAATGAGCGAGCAGAATGATACTTAACAAACATTTTGAAATTTAGCTCTTTTGCCTAGAAAGAATTTTGAAGTTAAAAGCATTTACAAGAAATGCAATGCATTATCTGGCAATGTAATTTCAAGGGAGTTAATACATGTATTTCATTCTCTAAAATAATTTGGGATTTTTCTTTGGGTATCTTGTTCACCAGATTGCTTATGTGGGGTATCCTCTGACTAGTGTTTCTATATCATACTTCCTTCAGTCCTGTCAGAACTAGAGGTTCTGGACCAAACCAAGTTGTTCTTTGTCAATATTTGTACCTGAAGAATTACATATTCCTAACATCTTCTCTGAAGTATATTTTCATTGTGATGTATAACTCTTTAATCTACATCATAAGATATATTATTCGTTCCTTATTTGCGCTTGCAGCTTCTATGTGCACCTGTGATGTGCATCTCCCCTAAAAATTGTGTCAGGCTATTAATTCTTTAACAGCAGCAGGCCATCATCCCACTTGATACTAAAGATGTGTGCTGAGACATGAAATTGAGCATGTTCTGCATGTCCAGTACTCTTTACAGTAATTGGATGCAATTAAGAAAAAAGCAAAGCTATGTGAATAGTTAGATGAGATTGATCTTCCAACACCAGTGATTGATTCTCATACTGGGAAGACTATACCCACAGAGATGACACACAATTTGTTGTTCTAAAAATATACAGAAAATGGGTTGGAGTCAAGAAGAAATGAATTTATGAATTACTGTGGGAAATAAAACCTATGATAATTAAAAGTAAAGAGTGCCTGTGTGACTTCTTGAAATAGAGAGTCTTTACGTAGGGTTCTACTAACAGTTGTTTCCACCAGGAAGTTGACTGTTGTCTTATCTGAAAGGTAATGGCAGTCCACCTTGCACAACACTGACAGGATCTGACATCATCCAAGGCACTTTAAAGTGAATGGTGACATTACAAAATTTAGTGAAATCCAGAACAATCTGCATTGTTTTCTTGGTGGGAAAGTCAAGAACCAACAGAATTTTTAAGAAAAAAAGAGAATTTATTTTCCTTGTCCATCCTTCCTACTTCTTTGCTATCGCTGATTAAGGGAAAACTATGTTTCTGCTTGATCAGTTGAATTTGGGATAAATGGCAGTCTGGTCTCTGGACCTCAAGCCAACATTTTCTTTTAGCTTTAAATAACTACTTAGGGCCAGACTCCGCATAACTCACACTACGTGCCCACTGAGAATTTCCACTGATTAAGCATCCCCGCTAAAATCAGTGAGGACACAACATGAGAAGGGTGACAAAGAATGATAAAAACTGTCCCTTATTGAATAGTATTAATATTCGGGGTCCCAGTGCCTTTCTAGTTGACCTTTCTCCAATGAAAAGGACAGAAATACAAGATTACCCAAAAGCAAGTTAAAATTTTATCCAAAAGCAAAAGGAAAAGTTTTATAGTGAAATGATCTGTTCTTTTGTAAAACTGAAATAATCTAAAGCTCAGGATGCTTTGTGACACGTAAAATACAAGAGTAATCCTCAAATGCAGAGGCAGGGATCATAGCAAACTATATCTAGAAATGCCTGTTTGTTGGAGATGGGCTAAAAGGCAGATAGATATCGTCTCCTGAGGACATCAAGACAACTAGCTATGCATTATTTTTGTATCCAGGTGTCCCTTGCACTGTGCAGAAGAAAGAAAAGGGATCAAAAGGAAAATGGTACTTCAGCCTGTCAGTCATGCAAATGTTTCTGTAACCAGTCCCCTTCTCTTTAATAGGCTGCTTTCCTCTCAGATACCTCTCTTGTAAGCACAGAAGTTTCTCTCTGTTTGGTTTCCCTATTCCTCTGAGCAACAGAAGTTGACCGACTCTGAAAGTGGTTGTTTTCTGTCTTGGAAGACTTTATCAGTATTTCTTTTTAAACGTTAAGCCTTGTGTACAAATGCTCATTTTCTTCTTCACCTGCTGCTTTATCTGCCTTAAGGGTGTGCAACTTGAAGTGAAAGGATAGTGCCTCGGCTGGAAATCGGGAGTGACTGAAATAAACCTGCAAGTCTTGCCCCTCTCGCACTCCCTCCCACAAGGAACTCCTGCAGTGACACAGGCACAGGAAAGCACAAAGACTGTCAGTGGCAGAGGAGGTCACAGCCTGTAGCTGGTCACGACATCCTACGACAAAGAGCACTTCGGGGACAGTCTCGCTGATCCCAACTGCTGAAGGACACAGTGTCAGAACAGAACTCCTCTGAGCTGATAGATACACACTACAGGTAAGCTAAGAAGTTATTTTGTGTTTAGGGAAACATAGAGGTTGCCAGTTAAGTGCTTTTAACAGCTGGAATATTTTTTGAAGCAAACACATCAAACAAGGGAGAACCAGATTATATAAGTCTTACTCATGTCTTTCTTTACCCTTTTTTAGTGTTCAGCAATTCATTTTTCTTTAAGCTTCTCCAGCTACTCAGTTACCTGATGTTAATTTAATTTGAGCATGCTTTACTTGAGAATGCAAGTCTTTCCTTTTCCTAATCTGTGTTTCTGCTCCACATTGAGGTGAGCAGGGCTACCTAGACTGTAGGACGCTATTCAATACAAGTAGAACAGCTGGTTTGGAGCTTTACTGGACGAACAGCGTCTCTCAAACCTTAGAAATGCATTGCTTAACTTTCAAATAGTGAACATTACTGCTGTACTTGGGGGTAGTGTCACATCTGAACTCGCAGCATAATCTGATGAAATACAAATAACAACTGGAAGACATTGTCCTTTATTTTTTTTCAGAAACAAAATGATAGAATGGCTTGGGTTGGAAGGGACCTTACAGATTACCTAGTTCCTAACCACCTGCCATGGGCAGGGACACCTTCCACTAGACCAGGTTGGTCAAAGACCCATCCAACCTGGCCTTGAACACTTCCAGGGAGAGGGCACTCCCCTGTGCAACTCATTTTTTACTCAAAATAGCAAGGACAGGAGCTTTGAAAGCTTGCCCCCTCGATTTCACTTGTGAAGAGCAAGAATGAATCATCACCTCTTAGGAAATGTTGTGAATAAAGTACAAACAGCAATCTGCATTTTCTTGTTAGAGGTGTTCAAGCAATGAAATTGTTTATTTTACTTTCAAAACTGGATTACTTACAGAATTCAATGTCTATGCCTTTCCTTCCGCTTTTACTGTAAAAAATTTATGACTATTGATCTTAGATCTTTCCAACTCATTAGCATATATTCCAACATTATTCTCGTCTCTAATTCTTGGCTATGTGCTCTGTCTTGTAGACTCAGCACAATCTTATCATGACCAAACTTATTTTGATTTTGCTGCCACTTTTCTACAGCCTGTTCTAATTCACAGCTTTTACATGTTGGTATCAAAGCAGAGACTTTTTATAGCCTGAGGACTCCTAAAAGATCAAAGACTATATTTGTGTTTGTTAGTCTGCTGAGAATGAATTTTAAAATATTTAATTTTTGAGAGTGATTACTTGTCCTGATTGCATGTCCCAGTATACATACATTAATGTCTTTTAATTTTTGTTGGCATTGTACAGTGTGATACAAAGAACAGCATACGTCAGTGGCGCTAACATGATCAAGAATATTGTTGCTAATAACCTTGCATTGCAAGCGTTTCTTATATAAATACCTCTAAAAACTTAACTGGGCATTTTTATTTAGGGAAAGGAAAACATGTGCAAAACTTGTATTTGCTTCCCAAGTGTTACTACTGCTGGAATATATCATATTATTTTTGTAAGCAGCCTTGGAAATGCTGAAATATAGCCAGAAGTGTACGAGGCAAAAATACTGAAACAATTGATGACTTTGGCTTTCTCTTATAAATGTGCAACTTTGGTCTGTGAATATACTTTTTCCCCTTAGCATCTGCCATGGGACAAGTTGCTATCACTTGTTCACCTTGAAAACATGCTTAAGCACTTGTGCCCTAATAGTAGCATACAACATACATGCTAAAACAAACACATCCTGAAATTATGGGACATTCGGAATAAATTCCTGACAACTTCCTTAGCAGAATAAATGGTTTTGCCTCTACTCACAGGGAAATGTAAAAAATGATATGATGATTGATGTAGTCATTGACCATTTGTAGCTATGTGCCACAGCAAATTCACACTTGCTCTGTCCTAGTGGGTAGCTCTTACAGATCAAAAAGCCAAAAAACCCCTTTAGACTGGAACGCATATCCATGCCAATGGGATCTTTACTAGATCTTTTGGAAGCCCAGCGTGTATCTACATACACAGACAGTGGTTGGGGTATTTTGTGCAGTTTTTTGGCAGTATACTAAGTTGGAACAGAGCCAATTAGCATGGCACTAGAGATGGGGAGAAAAAGGGGTTTTTTTTCCAATATAAATAGGACTCTTTCCAATATAAATTGGAATTTCTCCAAAATCCAGTATAAATAAATTTCTCCAAAATCCAGTATAAATATGAGGGTTTCTTCTACAAAAGTACTTACTGTAGATATATTAGTGAAATTCCGTTATAATTATTTTAATTATATTTTAAATATACCAATACACTTTGACTGTGGTTTATTTTCCGCTTTTTCTAATCCAGATAGAAACTGTTTTTCCACTGAATGTCATAAATGTCCAAAATTTCTGTATCTTAAGTCAGAGATGATTACATGGTGGTGGTTTAGAAGGCATTAGAAAATTTTCATAGAAAAATAATTTTTAAGGGTTTTTGCTTTTCCCCTACCCTCTGATGTATGGTTTCCTTCTACAACGGCTAGTCCTTTAAAGTGAACTACAGATCATAAACCTGAGCGTAAAAATAACGTAACGTTATTCTAACATGACTATTTGACATTCTGCAGACACTACATGCATGAAATGTTGCTAGTGTGCCAAAAGCACTTACTGCAATCAACTGTAAGGCCTCTTAAGCCCCATCCATACTGTGCCAATGCAATGCTTCCTTTGAAGTTTGTTGGGCTGCCCGGTGCCAGGGATTAGTCACAGCCCCAGGGCTCTCCTTGGCTCCTTTCTGTACCTTGCCGATGTCTCCCGTGCAAGCCTGCATGAATTGGGTTGTTCTGCAGCTGTTTCCAGGGCGAGGTTAGAGAGGTGGCTAACAACAACGTGCACTGGACTGGGAAGCCAGGGAGCCGGTTTTTGTTCTTGGCTTTGCTACTGTGAAGTGCTATGTGACCTTCAGTAAGTCGTTGTGGTGGGTTAGTTGTGGCTTGCAGCCACACTCCCATCCAGTTGCCCTCTCACACCGCACCACGGTGGAGCAGAAGGAGAAAACAGGATGATAAAACTCATGGGTCAAGGTAACGACAAGGCAATTACTGTCTCGGGCCAAACAGATTTGACTTGCAGAAAACTAGTTTAACTTATTGCCAATTAAAAGTAGAGTAGGCTGGTGAGAAACTCAGACAAAAACTAAAACATCATCTTCCCTCAACCCCTTTTGCAGGCTCAACTTCATTCCTCTACCTCTTTTCCCCACCAGCCAGTGCAGTGAGATGGGCAAAGGGGTTTGAGGTCTGTCCATAACAATTCCTCTCTGCCACTCCTTCCTCCTCACACCATTCCCCTGCTCAGGTGTGGGTCCTTCATGAACTGCTACAGCGTCGGCTCATCTTCGCAGGCTGCAGTGTGGACTGCTGCTCTGCTGCAGGGCACCTCCTCCTGACCCTCCTTCTCAGACCTTGGTGTTCCTGCTGCTGTTTTGCAATTCTTTTTTTTTTTTTTTTTTTTTTTT
>Ga0065711_1027495_pt1 | contig 48840 bp, 17 predicted proteins | sample Hoacrofraction12_FD_59098 | JGI IMG/M metagenome (GOLD analysis project Ga0065711, IMG submission 59098) | Hoatzin crop microbial communities from Cojedes, Venezuela - Epithelial fraction 12 v2 (version 2) | ecosystem: Host-associated > Birds > Digestive system > Esophagus > Crop | place... | reverse complement strand
GAAGGAAGGAAGGAAGGAAGGAAGGAAGGAAGGAAGGAAGGAAGGAAGGAAGGAAGGAAGGAAGGAAGGAGGGAAGGAATACTTATTGAAGGATGTAAAAGTTTATTTTTTGGTACTTAGTGCAAAATGAAAGTATCTACTCCGGTCTCTAGAGAATTTTCCCACTTGCCCCTTTCAGACTGTGTTTAAAGTTATAGTTTCTAGTTGTTTGGCTTCGCCTTGATTGTATGGGAATTTCCAGATGATCAGAGATTTGAGCAGATCAAAAACGAATATGGAAACAAGCATCTCCTTGTTATGAACATAGCCACAGACTGTCAGGTGTGTGAAAGCAGTGCAAATGAAGCATCAGCTTTGGCCCCTGTGATAGCAACAATGAAAAAAGAGCTTGGGCTGAGAAGTGTATCTTCAGTACCATTAGACTCCTTCTGAGGAGTCTCCCTTCATGACAGTGGGAAAACATAGTCCTGTGCTGAAATGAAATGTGTTAGATATCTGGGTAGCTTTTTCTACCTTGCTCAATGTAAACTGAAGTCTTTGTAGTAAGCTATGTATCCGTTAGAATGCTGTTTATCATTGCCTTTGTTGCTAGTAAAAGACAACCCTGTCAGGGAAAATAAAGTGTATTGGTTATCAGGCTATTGTGCTCCATTGCTTCCCAGTTGGAAGATGAACTTTTTGGGGAGATGACTGCTGCCTGAATTAGCTCTGTTATCAAGAGATTGCAACTAATGGGCATTTAAAGATAGAAAAAAAAAGTCTGTTAGAACATTATTCAACATGAGAGGGGAAAAAATAATCCCCTTCCCTCTGTGTGAATAACATAGCTACCAGCAGTCATAAGGATTCAAATAGCACCATACTGTAACAGTGACAGTGGCAAAGTACAGCACGGTTGGAAGGTATACGAGCCCTACTAATGGAGAGCTGTGAAATTGCTTTATGCCTGCCATTCATTGGAATAGGCTGATTGTCTTTGAAGGGTGGTTTGCGATCTCTGTTCAACAGCGTATCCTTCACGTGTGAGTAAAGGTGATATTACTGCGTTGCAATCGGAGATATCTGGGGTTTCAAAGAAGGCGTCATATCATTATATAACCTTTTATATAGTGTCTGTTAAATGAACACTCATTAGACTGAGTCTCCAATGGGTTGCTTTGAAAGCAGCCCCAAACTCTTCCTCTTCCCCCCTATTAATACCTTTTTCATTAGTGTCTGACCATGCAGGCTGCTGATTAATCTGCCTTTTATCTAGTCAGCACATCTACATAACTTTTTGCTTTCTGTCAGTGGATAGCATTGTGCTTTAATAGTTTTCCTGTCAAGGTAGAGATCTCAGTACCTTGCAGTATCCCACTCAAGCACATTTGCCATAAAGACAGTAGATATAATTTAGACATCTAATTACAACAAGTAAAAATATTTGCTTTTCTCTTAAACATGGAAATACCTACTTTTGAAATGGTTGGTGCAGTTACAGATAGTTTGGCAATCCTTTCAAGGAAAAAAATAAAGAATTTTAGGTGTGTTATCTCAGCAAATACTTTCATTTCAAAGAGATCAAATTATCAACAAATAAGCACTGAAATGACTCATGGTGCAGCTTTACAAGGCTGAATCTTCCAAAATTAAGGAGCACTTGCACCAGAAAAGAAAGGAATATGGAGAAAGGGAAATCTTCCTGCTCTGCCCAAGTTGTTTCATGAAAACCTTTTTTTACGCTATGGAATGCACATTGCACAACAGCACATAATGCGCTCAAAAAAAGGTTGTAGCAAGTCCAGGAAAAGCTTTACCTCACAAAGTAATACTTCTTATGATAAGTGCCCTTTTCTGTGGATACCTGTTACCTTTATTTTTTCTCTTGACATGTAGAGGCATTTTTTAGGAGGAGGAATTACCAAGCAAGATACGAAGTCTGCCGTACTGTATTTAGGCACATGATCCAACGTCTTGAGGTTTTGTGCTTCAGAGGTGAACTGTAGTGATCCTTTGGTCAGCTCTATTATTGAAAGCTGTATTTTGCTATTGATGATTGTGTTGTGCTGGGGCTATTTTATTTTCATCATGTGGGGGGTACTTAAAAGAAGAACAATGTTATTTAATTGGGGATGTACTCTACATTTGCCTCCACTTTACTAAGATTTAGGCCTTCCTGCTTCAAATCTTTAGTGTCTGATGAGAGAATCTGATTAATCTGAACTGATCTGGTTTTTTGTACTGAAAATCATTCGCTTACTTCAGGGGAATACATGACTGAGAAGGCAACAAAATGTTCCTGAAGTTACATAAGCTGGAGTGGGAAGTGCTGCATGACACTGGGCCGGCTTTTCAAAGCATTTACGTGGCTGCAGATCGAAAAAAGCTCTCCTAAAAAAATTCACATGATGTTCAAGCAAATTAGGTACTTAATACCTGTTAATTTTAACTAACAGTTAAGCACTAAGGTTTTTGAGTGACCTTCAGCAGTTTAAGTGCCTATCTGTTTCTTTGGCCACCAAAATACGTATGGAAATATAGTGAAAAATATATGCCATCATGCTGGGAGTTGGACACAAATGGAATTTTGTGTAATGTGATACTTCAAATGTTTACAAGGCAGACTTGCTGAGTTAGAAAAATACATTGTAAAGGATTGTACACATGCTGCAAAAAATATTCTCTGACATAATCCTGCATATGTTTTTGGGAGACACTTGCTTTGTGTTCTGTTGCGCAAAAGATGACAAGGAAAGTTTCTAATGGAAATTTGAGGTTTTTTGGTCCTTGAGGAGCTGGACCCAGACTGTTAAGAGACTATTTTACTATGGAACGCTGATGATCTGCTTATTTTCTGTTTTGCTTGATAGGGAATGAGTCATCTGTTTCTGCCTCATTTAGGACAGCGTGAAATCTAGTTTGCAGTTCTTGTTTGTCTAGCTCCTAAGTCAGCCCCCGTGTCTGAGATCAGTTGAAGCTGATCTCAGACGAAGGTGGTTTGATGTGTTACTGCTGCAGAGTGTTGTGAAAGCTGTTCTGTGCTTTCTGCTGTTTTTTAGGTGTAATAGGTCTAAACCTCACAAGTAATTCTTTCAGAATTCTTTCAGAGTAATCTGTGAGCAGCTCTTAGGAACTGAGAAAGTATCTGTGTTTGTATGTGAAATAATGGAACATAATGTGTTGCAGTAAAGGAGTAGTGTTGACTAGCTTTCTCGATAGGGGTATTTTAGACCATATGTTGCCTATAAGGATTGTCCTGAGTAATTAGGTGTCTCTGATGAACACTGGTATCAGCAATACAGTGGAGAGGACTGCCTGCATTACAGTGAACTACATTGTCATACCTAAAAATGAGTGTTTGAAGGAGCTGCTTGGTAGTGTGTTTGAGTAAGTTCTTTGCTGTGTTGCTGTAACATATATAAAATGGCGTTTTTTTCCCCTTTTCGTCTCCAAAAATAAACTTGGAAATGTCAGCTTCGAGAATGGCAGCATATTTCTTGACAGGATGAGTGAAAGAACACACAGTCATTTCACAGAAGTGCTACTGAAATGTGTTAACTCCTTCTGCATGCCTTTAACATGCCCAGCTGGAGAGAAGTGATGGGAATTGTAATGATTATGGATAATAAGCATCAGTGTCTTGGTAAGAAAATATAAATTGGATCATGCTAATTTAGAATTAGAAAAGGGGAGTAATGAACTGCTGTGAGTCTTTTTGCACTTGATTGAATGTTAAATTTCAGTGAGCTCGTCAAAAAAGCGATGTTTTCTCAACAACTGACAGAGGCTGTTGTGTTTGCTAAAAGTTTTATGAAAACTTTTAGAGAGAGAGTTTTATGAAAGAAAAATATGGTGAAGGATATTAAATACAGAGATAACGTCTTCTGGCTTGAGCTACAGATCAGTAAAGGCTAGGAGAACATTGTGGCATAATGTTAGTCATATTACGTGGAAATCACAAAGGGGTGTGTTCTGCATACATTGCACTACAGAATATATCTGAAGATTAAATGCTCTAGCGACATTAAAGGCATTTCATGAGATTAATTAACACCATTCATTTCATAATGTTAATTAATATTAAAATAGCTGTTTAGGTAATGGAATCTGGTTTAATTTGTGTTCTTTTGTGCTAGCAAAATATTTTGGTATCTATCAAAAGATCCTGGATTTCTAGAATACAGAAACAAAAAATTAACAGTTCTTAGACATACATGTATTTTGCATAGATTAGATTATATTTGCACTCACATCAAATATCCAAGCTTGAAGTACTGAGATAAATGTTTTATATCCTTATTTGCACTGCTAAAATTAATATGTATGTTCTGAATTATTCATATAAAACAGAAACCAAATCATTTTCCAAATGAAAATATCATCTGTACAGATTATGCTATTAGCTCCAACATAATCAACTTGTTAAAAAATATTAGTGCTGCTAATTTTTCTTCTCTCTTTCTCACCCTTCCCTCTCCTTCTACTCTTAAAAGACAATCCTGTTTTCTTTACAGATCATGCCACTACAAAAGGTTTTAGTTCTGTGCGTGATCCTTTGCATTTGCAGGTACTTTATGCTTTTCAAATCATACTGAAACTTCTTTCATGTTCTGCTCTGTGAAAGTCTTATTTCTTCGTCATTGCATGTTCTAAGCACACAACCCAAATTAATATTTTTCCTGTTTTTGTTATGTAATAATAGGGTCAGATCAGAAGGTGAACACTCACAAATACCATGAAAAAGGCAGCTGAGGGTCACACTAAATGTTTAATATTTATTGCTAAATGAGGTTGAAAAACTGGTGAAGTATAGGACTCAGAAGTGTCCTTTCTGTGAGGAGCCTCTTAAACTGCTATTCATCTGCCTAGTCTGCTCTCTGCTGTGAGACAGTGGACATTTTACTACTTAAACCTGGAAGAATGTTTAGTACTACTAAAAAAGTGTGTTTAGAACTTATTAAAGTGCTTGGAACCTTGAATTAGCACAGTGAAGTTTAAAATAAATGTTTGCATAATTCTGGCAAGTAGAGAATGTGTTATTTCCCAATTTTCATGCTATAAAAAGTGTCTTAGTAGTTTTCTTACTTCTAAAAAAGAAGAATTGTCTTCACAATATGTGAATGAAATATTTTTCGCTTATATCTGTGAAGCAGGAGACAGATGTGAAACCTGAAAAACGTGAAGTGGATCTCAAGAGACTCATCTCAGCATTATCTTGTCCCCTCTGCAATGCTAACAAAGATTTTCCTAAACTCAGTTCATTTTCTCGGTCCTCCAGTATATTCCTGTTGTTTCTGCTGGTTTCTCAACAAGTATTCTCTTCGGACTTGTCCCCATTAGGCCTTAAATACCTTGTTGGATGATACTGGTGTCCGTCTGCTACCTTAAGTACTAGAACAGAGGGCAGCATGTTGTCAAGCATTAAGATTGTTGACTTTAAAGTTAGGCAGTTCCTCTAATTTTGCTTACATTTTACACCTGATTTGCACAGAAATGGTAACAGATAGACAGTGATAGACTGCACTTTTCCACCAGTATTCTAGAGGAGTAACACATTAACTTCTAAATTGACTGGGATCTTAGAATTGTAACTTGAAGTAACTTGGAGAACTGTAAAATAGTAATTAATAGCAAATCAATAATTAGGCTTCGTGCTTAGTATATTTTACACAAAGTGTTATGTTTAGGGTGTAAACTATCTGTTTCCTATGCTTCATGCTTTGAGAAAGTTTCTAATGAATAGCAGATTAAACTAGACCACAAATGCAGTACATTTATAATTGTACTGCCAGGCTTTTTTCTCCAAACTTGGGCTCTGCTCTGACTGAAACTATCCTGGATGTATGTCTGTGCCTTTGTGAATTCACAGTATACTGTGAATAGTTGCTAAGAAGCTTGCAGCTTAAGGACTCCCACTATTTGTATTAGTGGAGCCATCCTAAGAATGGGATAGTAGAAAACTGTCAACCAACTTATTTGTCCTCTGTGGTGTAAACACTGAAAGTGGAGTTTTAGCTAAGCAAACAAGGTCTTGCAGCAAGAGGTGGAAAGAAATAATGTAATACTGCAACTACACTCACAAAAGCGAAACTTCAGCAAATGCAATTCTTGAGAGATAAATACTGGAGATATTTCATTTTAATTTCCAACTGCTATAAAAAACTTAATGACCGGTTTGTGTTCCTCTGTTCTGCCCAGAGGCTACTTTTAAGTGTGTATAACCAAGGAGCTGAGATCAAGCAAGCAGTCTTTTGCATTGATGTTTTCTTTAACTACAACTGAACGTACAAAACTTGTGCTTAATAGCTACCGCACTCACCATAAACCAGGAAGTCCCTTTTCACAAATTTATACCAAAAACTTAGTTTTATTTTTGAACACTTCCATGCGCCTTTCTTCAACTGTATAGGAAAGACTTTTGTAAAAACAGTGAGGTTAGTGCTTCCAAGCAAGTACCTCCATGGAGCTCCCTGTTTGGGGGCTTTGCGGGGTCTGAGCAGCCTCCAGCCTAGAGCTGTAGCCTTTTGGTAGAGCTGTTAAGGTACCTGGCCCAGTTCTGGCACTGGAGCTTGATGCTGTGGAGAGTGCCACTAATGTGGCGTGCTCTGCTCCTCTTGGAAGTTGTGTGGGAATTCATGGTGGGGATAAGCCCCAATTGTGTATTGTCCAAATGAGCACAACGTCCTCCGCTGGGCAGGGCAGGGCAGGGCAGGAAGGAATATGATCTAATTATTGGGAGCATTCCCTGGGGAAAGCAAGCGTTGTGTAAACTAAGGCAGTTTCCAGAGAAAACAATTATGGAAATGTATGAAACAATCATGAGATTCAGGTGAGGGGAGAGGGGGGGAAGGAAGGAATGATAAGAAAGCCGGTAGAAACTAGCTGTACTCCAGACCTTCTTACTCGGACTATGTTGGGTAGAGAGTGAGTTGAAGGGAAAGAGGGAAGAGGAACAGGAGGAAGGTATGGGAGCAGTAAGTTAACAGTGGGTTGGATACCTAGGACTGGAACAAATTTCAGCATCTAAGCTGTAGACTGATCTGCAAAGAAAGGACTGAAATTATGGGGAAGGAATAAAGCAGCCAGATAAGAGAGAGGTGCAAATCCAAACTTACGGATGCATTTCAGAAGTAGACATAAGTTTAGGGGGTTTATAATGAAAAGATCTGCACAAAATATTTCGACAATGTTACAGAAAGTTGAAGTTGACATTATCAAACCAAAATTAATTTTCTTCCTGGAAAAATCAGGTGAATATCTGAGAAACTTTGGATGAGTTTATAGCTGTAGTCTGTTACATACCTCAGGTAGATTAAGTTTGGTTGATCCCTAATGCTTGTTTAATTCTCTGTATCTTCAGCAAAGCTAAGCAGGTTGCTCATAGCTGTGTTACACATTGCTGCTTCTATTTTCACAGTAAGTTTGGCCAACTGAACTTTCAGGCTCTGAATTTTGCTCCGTTGCACCATGCTTGCTAAAAACATGGTCCTCTCTCTACTTTTTCCATAAAAGTGAAATTTCATATGCACAACATGCCTTCGTGTGCTATAAAGGCAGCACATATGTATTCTTTCTCTGTGTGACCTTCACTGAAAAGCCATAGAACTATAAAAATGTGGCAGTAAGTTCCTCAGTCTTCTTCAGAAAATCACACCCACCTAGAAAGTGAGCATAAAAGCCCAGACTGTGAGAACTGAAGATGCGGAACAGTCATATTTACAGAACATATTAGCTTTAATGTACTCTTCAGCTTTTGTCATCCAGAGTTTTCTGGATTGAGCATAATATCAAGACTGGATTTAACTTTTCGAAACAGTGAAATGCACCTTTTTGCCTTTCCATTCACACTGCTGCCGTAAGCGCTGGTCTTTCCATACAAAATGAAAAATGCCCATTATCTGGAAGTAATGCAATTGTGCAGAAATGCAGGGTTGGTATTGACAAGCCATAGCCAAAATTCCATGGAAGATCAATAAAATAAACATGAAGTTGGATTCCTGAGTATTAGGCAAATCTGGATATGAATTCACTGTGAAGCTCTCGGCTACTAAGTAGCTTTGAAAGTAGTCAGGGAGCCTGATGCTTGTCAAGTAACTGTTGAATGTAATGCATTCAGTAAGCAGCTATTTTATGGAGGAAGTTTTCAATTACATTTTCTGAGGACAAGTTGTTAAAGGTTTACGGAAAACAGTATAGCTAATTTCATACACGTTATTTGGAGAACATCGTCATGGAAGCAATGAATGAACATAATTTCCTTTTCCAAGGGAAATGGTTGCTGCAGTAGAGCTAAGAGGTTACAATTATAATGACAAGCATTATGAGCAAGCAAGCATTATGAGCAAGCAATTGAGATGGTTTGAAGAGAGTGTATTCAAATTTAAATATTTCTTAAGTTTCTGTATTTTACATATGTGAACTGTGGAAGTACTTCCTGAGCTTGCCTTTTCTCCATAATTAGAAGCAGGTTACATTTCTTCTGGTTGATAAGCCATTAGTTATTAGTACGGTCTAAATTTGCCCTTGTACCAAATGATCCAAAGGGGAAAAGCTGTCTGTTTGATTACAATAATAATAGCTTTTAACAACTGGATATACTTAGCTAGATGTTAATTGATCCACTTACAACCTTCTGCAAAAAGAGTTTGTGAATGTTATACAAGACTGCAGGGAGCTGCAGGCAAAAATTAGAAGACATCTAGTGAATTAAGGGTTATGAACTGTCAAGTTCTGTTGAAGGAAAACTACATTTCAAAAAAGGTCTCAGTCAGTGCTGAACATTAAAGAGAATTAGACACAGTTTAATGGTGGATAGTGGTGTGAACCATCTCTTTATTTTGTAGTTTCAGTTTTCACGAGAAGGAAAATATAGGTTATCAGAAAAAATTAAGATCTGTTATAAATGAGAAGTTGGAGTTCATTCCTTATTTTCCATTGTTCTCTTGCTTTCCTTGGGGCTGAACAGTGGAGAGATATCTGGAGGGTGTGTATCGTTATGAAATCAATAATTTAGAAACTTGAAGGAAAGAAGTTTCTGTGTCCAATAATCTTTTAAGAAAAACATATGACCGATGCACTGACATTTTGCAACTGGGATATCCCCAACTTTGTGTAAGGTGATAAATAACATTTTAAGTAGACAGCTATTTGCAATTTCATTTAAGCAGAGCAGTGTTTTTAACCCAAGATACGCATGTTTCTGATCCTTTTCCCTCCCCCACAACCTTTCTATCTTATTTAACTGTAACCAGTTTTGACTTGTCCCACTCCAAGTACAAGAAAACTTAGTCACCATTAACTGCTGGTCTGTATATCAGTCAGGAGGGATACCCATTTATCTGTGGAACATAGCTAGATGGCTAACACATTCTTCCATGAGAGTAAAACAGCTTCTGCATGTATCTGGTTGACTAGGCTCAGGTGTAATTCCCAGAGTCTTCCTTAGGCATGAGTATTATGTATTGCCAAGAAAAAAATTGCAAGGGAACTTAAAGTAAACAATTGCATTACAGATATCTGTAATTCTAACTAGTATGAGCTACAGCTGTTGTAATAGTAACACAAGAATTTACATGGAGAGGAGTATTAGTCACCTGTTTATCACGTGGGGATGCTGAAGTCTTCATGGATAATATTTTCTGTCTACTTTCATATGTAAAGTAAAAACCAAAACTTTACAAAATTGAATGAGATGTCCGTTACAGTACATCTGGTGCTACACTCCCAATATATATAGCACAGTTGAAATACCATAGTTCAGAAAGTTGATCATCCCTGCTCTACTGACTTTATAGTTTACAGTGACTGTTTCTGAACCTCCATTTCTTCATGTTAGATCATGCTGCTAGCTTTTCTAAACAGGCTTAATAATAGTGCATATCTTAAAACTGTCTCTGGTTAGTAGAGAATGGCAGCATTTGTTGCCATTTACATGTCTAAAATTTCTCTGTCTCAGTGTTGGGTTCCCAAAGAAGGCAAAAGAAATGTTATGCACAGGGCTTGCAGCAGAGTAGGGGAAGGTATGTTCCCACTTTTGTACACCTCAGACTCTGCCATAGCAACTTCCCCACTGATTAAGTCCCTGAAAATGTCTGATAACAGTTGTTACAGGAGACAATATACTGTGTCCTGTGCTAAAGGTCTGATCCAAACAGGCACCCTGTATCCTTGTGGCTTTTTGAGCTTGATGTGAAATGGCAGTGCTAATTGTATATCTGGTGTGTTGACAGACTGAAAATATGACAATTTGTTTTGCAAATTACTTTTACTATAGCTAGTGATTAAATCACCATTGTAAACTGCTAGGCCAGTGCTTTGTTACACACTCAGCCTGCATGAGAATATGAGGACTATGATGGGTTGTAAAAAAATCTGCAAACGATATTGTACAAAGCAATGCTAGTCATATCTTCTGTGTACAATTACATACAGTTTCTGGCAGTGATCTTCTTATTAGTTTCTCCAGAATAAGAAAAGAAAAATGAATGGGCAGATATTGGCTAAAGTGTTTAGAAAAGAACTGCCCCTTGGCCATGCTTCTGTATGTACTGTTTTTCCAAACTATTGATCCATGCCTGTACTTATTTTGAAAAATCAGATTTTTATTTCTGGTGGAATACTTTCAGTGAAGTACTGCTCTGTTGGAGCTGATGCTAAAATACTCACTGGCTTCAGTGAACTCAGGATTTAAGTGTAAGCAAGCCACATACTACAGCTCTCATTTGCTTCCCCACAACCACAATACAACATTTGAAAACAAGACTACCTGAAGGCCCCTTGCTAAGGATATGAAAGAATGATTCCCATTGTAAGTAAAAAATTAGCTTAGATGGTCTTGAAGTCCAGTATCTTCTTTTATACCAAGCAGTCCTATTTTTGTGTAGTCAAGAATTATGGTACACACACATTTATAGTGTTTAGTATCTTTAATTGGCATTTCTAAAAATAGTTTTGTTTGCAATTATTGCTTTAAAATGATTTGTTAAAAATTTTTTATTCTAACTGTACAGTTCTAATGTGATCTTCATTTCTGTGTTTGCTCTCATCACTGATCATGTTCATTACTAGCATTTGGAGATTTGGTTGTAAGTCTGTAAATTCTGCTGTTCTTCACTTCCGTATCAGCCATAGACTCACTGTACCTTCTTAAAGACCTGCTTACACTTGACTCCACACACTCTTATTTCCTAGGAAGAGAAAATAATTAAAACATTCAATTTTTACATAGGACACATGCAGTGTACCTTCCTTATTATGTCCAGCTTTACTTGAATTTACAATTTTAAATCAAATTTGATTGGGTAGCTTGTACATGTTTTAGCCCATTTTTAATCCTAAAAGAAACCAGCTGGTTTGGGTTTGTTTTCTGGTGGAAGGTGGAGTAAGAGAGGTTATTTTGGGATCTCAGATCTTAAAGAGCAAAAAATGTTCTTGGTGCATTAATGCCTATTTGCAGTGTGTGCAACTGCTTAGGTGTTTGAAATCGGCAGTCTCTATTTTGGAAACATAAAGAAGTTATTTGGGGATGGATTTGCATAACCAGTTCTGAATCTGTATGCTGATGAAGGTAGTTCAAACCTACAGAACCAGAAATCAGCTGAAAGTCCACTCTAGCAACACAATGATCATGGATGGAAAAGGACAGGTAGTTGTGTACAGATTTGATCTAGGTCTATAAATCACAGCACAGCAGTGAGTTTTGACTGACCTTGACCATACTGGATGCCTAATGCTTACTACTGTTCCTTTGTGTTCCGTAAAAGCTTTTCAAAAGTCCCTACTTGCTAGTCATTGGGTCACTGTGAATGGTGCATAAGCAGGTGCAATGATGTTTACATCTCGAGCACTGATTTGTGAGGCTACTGTTGTTTGCCTAATGTCACTGAAGATGCAGTTTAATCTTCTCCATTACTGAAACTATTTAAGTTAGGTCTAAGAAGTGCACGCAGTCTGTGTGGGGATGTGTGGAGATGTTGACTGGTTTTGGTGGAAAAAAGAAAGGGGTGAAACTTCTTAAGGGACATAAAGACAAAGGTTACGTATGACCTAACAGAAGGGACGTACTTTCTGTTTTCACAGAAAACTTTTAATAAAGCTGTCAGAATATTCTGAGGAAACAGGAGGCAGAGTTTCCTGGGAAGTTACATAGATTTTCTTATGGGGGACTTTGATAAAATGACATATTAAAAACCCTTACACTGAGTCAATAACTTTATTGGCATATGTTGCTAGTCCCTAGTAAGAGAAAGTGCTTTATGGTGAACTGATTAAACAAGCAGACTGATACAGTGATTTTAGTTAGGACCTGTTTTGTTCACTTCTATCTAGGTAACCCAGAAGGAGTGTGCAGTAAGGACTAAGACATACGCTGACATTGACAAAAACCTACAGAGCAGAAGCAATCGATACAATAGAAAAGGGCAATAAAACTCAAAAGGAAACGGAGAATGGTCAAATAAGTCACTCACATAAGATAGAATCTAAGAAGGAAAAAGAACTACAAAGTACAGACCATAGAATGAAATGGAGAAAAGAGGAGGCGATATAAACTACTAAAGGATGTGGTACTACTCTCTGTAGAACTGTGGAAAGAATTAAATTAACACTTCGATCATTGTGTAAAAAGTTCAATAGGATCATAAAGCTATCAAAGTATCAATTTTTTAGAGGCAACTGCCCATTGTATCAAAGGACTCTCAAGAGTACAGGACCTAGTAATCTTAGCTGGTCAAAAATAAGATACTAAATGCGACTCTCTTACTGTATGTTTAATGGAGAGTTACATTAAAAAGGATTCAGAGAAATAAGTGGACATCTTTTGAAGTTCATGAAGTGTAAAAAGTGATAAAATTGAAATATTGGGGACTGGCCTCTAAAATACTTGATTACTTCCTTTGCATGCAGTAATTTTGTACTGACTGTTGTGTACATGAGAGACAGATTGTGATAAATTGTATGAGTGCCAATGAGTGCATCGATGCCTGCATGAGCTGGCAGGTACGATACAGAACTCTTCACAGCCTTCTGAAAAAGCAGCCTCAGATCAGTCAGGTTACCTTGGAGTACCTAAAGTGGCACTAGACACATATGTTTGAGGAAATGGATCTGAATTTATGACTTGTAAAATCAAACTCTTGACAGAGTCAAATATAGAAAGTGATCTGGCCTGGAGGTCCATGGCTAGGTTGTATGGCTAGAGGATGCATCAGAGTAAGGACAGCAGAGGTCGATGCCAAAGACATTGGTGTTGGGAACAGGAAATAGGAAGAGCGGAGCTGGCAAGGGACAGAAACCAGGATGCCAATACAGAGAAATCCAAGAGCAACTAGTGCTATTGCTTCATGTATGTGCGGATGAGCGCCCATTTGTGTATGATTGAGCACAGCAAGGTGTGAACTGAACTTCTAGGCCAGACATTGTATGGCTAATGGCAACCTGTTTGCCAGCAGAGAATCTGAAAAGGCTGATGCTTGGTGTTATGGCATCAACTGTTGTGCAGCTGGGAGGCAGTGTGGAAATGCTGTAGCGTGTTTGTCTATAGATAGAGGGAATATGTACATACAGGAAATTCTGCAGTCTCCTTTTTATTGATTCCCCCCTACTTTCAGTGAGCTTATGACCTCAGCTATAAAGGGATCCCTTACACAGTAACTTTCTCCCTACCTACATTATATCAAGTATATATTCCAGATAGTGAGATCTGTCATACACATTCCTTTCCCGAACTGGTTTCTGGGGCTTCCAGTACTTTCTGAAAATTGTGTGCGGTAATAAGGAGTTTGGGGTACTTTTGCAAAGATTTCATAACTCTGCTACTGATTTGAATAATTAGAGAACATCCATTTAGACTGCTGAATGCTAATAGTACTGAACAGTGAATAGAAATGGAGGTTGGACTTTATTATCTCAGCAGGAAGACTGCCTTTTACCCACATTGATGAGAGAGTGAGGATGCTATGAAGAGCTATGTGAGAAAAGAACAGGCATCTTCATTCAGGTCCTGTTGTATTAGAAAGATAAAAATAATGATCTGAAAGAACATGACATTTCAAAAATTTGATTGCTCTTTTAGTTCTCTAGGCTATAATGCAGTCTAGCCTGTAATTACTTTAAAAGAACAATGGTGTATTTTCCCTTATGGCTTGGATGCATAATTTCACCAGCTCCCACACTGTGTATTCCACAGACTGTATGAAGGACATTCTGTTAAATGTCTTCCTCAAGTGTAAACATTTCAAACTGGTATGTCTGGACAGACAGTTAACACAGAAAGAGTACTGCTTTGAAATCAGGCAGTCTTTGTAAGGGACATAAAAGCACAATGGCTCTAAGCGAAATTGTTGCTTTAGAAACAAGTCAAATGCCGCACCAATACATAATTATGTCAAAGTAAGGCAAGGTAATATAGCACACAGCCTGCTGCATTACATCTAACCATTTTAACAGAGTTGCATTTAAAGCATGTTACATGGTCTTACCAGGTGCATTTCATCTCCTTCAATCCACTGAGTCCAACCACGACCTTCTTTTTCTCCATTCTGTACACAAAGAAGCTTATCTCCATCCCAAGATACAGTGGTCTAACAAAACAGGCATGTTCAGTGTTATTGTAGTATTCTTTGATATTATGATTCGTTTCCTTAGAGCAAAACTTCTCTCTAATATAATAAATAATTAATATATCTCGTAAGAATAATAATTGTGGAGTGTTGTAACACTTAGGATTTATACAAAAGAAATGAGCTTAAATAGAAAGTTGCTGTCCAACTGCCTGTCAAAACCTGGAAGAATGAGATAAAGCTGTTTAAATGCAAGAAAAAATATCATAAAAATCATTGTCTAAGAGCATAGTCCTCTCTCCCTGCTGACAAATACAGCAGCAGAAGGGATGTGCACCCTAACACTGTATTTGCAAAAGGAGCCAAAAACTTGAGATTCAGTTTGGTTTTTCCACCATAAGAAGGATTCCACAGCTGCTCTACCTGAAAAAAGTACCCACCTACTGGCAGCTATGGGTGACCAAGGCTTTTAAATCCTGAGCTGTATTTTCCCTCTGTCTTAATCTGCCTTCTATCATCGAGCAGAGTGGTTTGGAAGTATCAGCAAATCGGTAATTTGCCAGCACTCTGCTTTGTGTAAGTGTGGCTAGAGAAGTACTTGAGCCAGGACTGGCAGAAGGAGAATGAGAGTAAGCTGTCGCGGGATTCAGCATTGCACTTTTGTGAATATTGGTGCTGTCCTGAGTAGTTCAGTAGAACTACTCAGCTTGTTACCCTAGTTAGTCTTTACTGACAATTTGCCTTTCACGTCTCCCTAGGATAAAGAGAAGAAATACTTTGTAAAATATTTAAAGAGGGAAGGGGGAGAGCAGTGACAATTTGTGCTCTGTGAGGATAGTTTAACATCACTACTAGCATATGGCTTTTAAACCAGCTTGTTTGAAGTGAACCCGAGGACTGAAAATGGAATTACTGTCCACCTTGTAAAAATCTTCAACCACTGCCTGTATGAGTAGTCAAATATAGAGATAAGATGATCTATCATTAGATCTATCATTAAAGGAAAACTTACTGCATCCATCCTGTGTAGTTTCTAAGAAAAGAAGTCAGCCTACATTTGACATTCTGGGACCCAAAACCAGTTCAACATTCAAGAACTACGCAGCCCTATTTATTTGTGTATGTCACAAACAATAAATTCTTAAATTATAAGTGTGATAGCCAGTATCTTTAAATGAGTACAGCCAGCAGTCTCCACCCCTGGGAAGCTTTAGACTAAACAAGCATGGAAAACAAATTGCTAGAAAGAGTGCCAGCATAGATAATCCTAGGCAAGGCATTGTTATTGATCCCATATAGTCTGTTTCCACCATATGGGGTCTCTGAAAGACAAACTCACGTGTCCTTGCTAAAAATCTCTCCAATTTGGAAAACACATTCACAAATTCTTCTGTTCACTCTTGTAAAATGACATCTTTAAACCAACTGGTAGATAACATTTTAAGAAAGCCATATCCTTTTAATGTATGAAATGCCAATGCAGGAAGGAGCTTTGGGTAAAGCTGTAGTTAATGTGGTCATCATAGCTTAAATCCTCGTCCATACCTGTTTTGAATCTGTATATGTCCAGTTGGAGATAGATGACAACAAATAATACTAGTCAGTGAAAAATGTTTAATTCCTAAGTTACCATATCTAAGAATTTCTGATGATTCTAAAAAATGAATATATCAGAAAATGAACATTATTTCTGCTGATGACTTGTAGATGTGAGGGATATTGTGTAATGAAGCATTTGTGTACGGAAGCTGGCTTAGTAACCACACTTATTTTTATGCATTGGCTATTAGCTCAGCATAGTTAAATCATTAGACTAGCTTATTTATTAAATTTTGTGGGTTTGTATGTGAATGCAAAGGCAATATACCATGATAAAGTAAGATCCAACTTTATTTGTACTACTAATGTTCAAAGTCAGTTGTGGAAGTTATTAGTCTTGATAATATTCACTAGCTTAGTACACTTGGGGGCAATTGAGAAATGTTTGTAGCAGTGCAAGGAAAAGTTAACTTTTTCAGACTCCAAGGGTGATTGAAATTGTTTCATCTCAGAAAACAACACAGTTTCTTCTCTGGCTTTCTTGTTTTCCTGTCAAGATTAGATACTGCTTTTGGCAATTTGGTGATAACCACAAAGAGTATAATACCACAGACCGTTAACCAAGCTGTTTTATCAGACAATATTCTCAGTTATCATCCTCTGCCTTCCCTTTGAGAAATGTAAATACTGAAGGGATATGAGTAAACCATACAGTTTCTGATTTTTGTATGTGGCTATTTTGCTATGAAGGTTATAAAGGACAGACTATATTGCAGGAGAACATTATATCCTCTTCTTTGTTAGCAGGAACAACCACTTCATGACAGTAAGATTAATCAGTAGCATTTTTCATCTTTTTCTTTAGGTCGAACTGTAACATCTCATATAATAAAAGACACACTAATACAGAAAAGAGAAACTTCTCTTTAACCCAGATTGAAGTAAGTTCTTTGATTCCAAATCTCTCTATTGAGACACACAACGAGTATTAGTTGAGGCTGGAGTTGCTGTGGCTGTTACGTATGCACTGGCTGCTGCTAATACTCCACCCTTTACCAACAGCTAAGATACAGCAATGCTTGCCCTAGAACTTTTTGAAATATTTGAGTCAGAACTTGGTAATAATGTTCCAAAAATACCACTGTAGGGCAAATGTTGGTAAATATAATCTCTTTTGTTGTATAGAAGAGCAAAGATTTATTTTTAAAGATTAGATCAGGCTATCGCCATTATGTAATCAGGAGTCAAGCAGCTGAATGGACTAGTAAGGCAGTTCTGTATGAACCTTTAGTTGCTGTTGTTTTCCTCTCCCAGCACACACTTACTATCAAGGTAAAGAAATGCTTTATTTTTTATGTAAAGCAACTTTTCTTATAAAAGTAGGCTTTTATAATTAACCTTGTTTACCACCATTTTGATAATAGCATTACCTAAGGTTTGCCTGATTACAGACTGAGCTACTGTCTCCTATCTGGAATGACTGAAAATCTTTGCCAGAGTTTGGTGAGCACAGCACCTCCAGGCATACAGTTCCTATCCTTCATCTTCCTCCACAAGCAAGAGGAGGAGTAGTAGACAAACTTTGAGGATACTGGAAAGCTGCAGTTTCCTGATGGTAACAGAACCAACTAGATGAAAATGTAGTATCTACTTACAGGCTAAATGGAAGACTTCATTTATTCCTTTCAGCTATATAGTACATAATCTAGTTATGTATATAGTACATAATCTAGGTGAGCAAGCTTAGTTTTGCTTACTTACAACCTGATCATACTTAAACCTAAGACGAATACTTCTTAGGTCAAATGCATATAGTTCTTTGGGAAACTTCAATAAAAAATAATGATTAATGCAATTAGATGATAGTGTGATTACAAATACTGAAGGAGCTCAAGAAAAATTAATAAAGTAAGATAAATAAAAGTGAGTCTTGCCTCAATTTAACTTTTCTCAAAAATTCTAATCATCAATATTGTACATCTTTCGGATTATATACTCTTTGTTCTTGAGGTGGGATAATAGAGAATGGAGCTCCTCTGGCAGGTGAAGAAGCCTTTGAAGCCTGAGAACACAAAAAATTTTCAAATTTTCTTTAGTTTTATGATATGATTTCTGTAGTCTTGCACTTAGATATTTTCCTTTTATTACTGGCCATTCACATACTTTTGTTAGTGATTTAATCTCTTTGTATTAAGAACATTTAAATACATGTGCATAGCAACACCATCTTCCTGAAAATTGAAGCTAGAAGAAATGATAAAGTATTTCCTTTAGTGATTTCAGTTATAAGACAAGGTAGATTTATTAAATTAAATATTTAGTAAAACCAAACCAAATCTATTGACTATGTGTTTGCATGTTTTCTAGTAGCAGTAACAGTAGTAAAGTCTTGCAGAATTACAATAGCTATTACGTCCAGCTTCTAGTGGCAAGTCATATTGACCCACAGCCAGATACTTTTGTAATTTACTGAAATAGTCATCAAGCTATTTTATCACAGAACTTTGCATTTCCCAGTGAGGTCTAAGTGGGAAAACATTTGAGGCTGGCTCTGCACAACCTTTCTCGTTCCAGTGTTGGCTATTCACAGTATGCTTGCTTGTGTCACGTGCTCTGTAGTTGAAGATATATGATGCATTTTACAGGTGAATGAAAGAAAATAACATTTTTTTTATAAAGTAGTCTGTGAGCATTTTTTGATAATGCTACATAGTCAATACATTACATTTACAAATATGAATTGCAGCCACCACCTGTCAACAAAAATATGTTATTGATTTCCCATCTGTAGGAGAAACACAGCAGTACCAGTTCTATTTTTCTTGCACTTCCCTTCAGAGTGTTGCCTCTGTATTATGGTGCAGCAAATGACTGCAGTGCTCTAAAACTGCATCCATCTCAATCCAGTGAAAGACCAGTCATTTTACAATGGTAATTATGACCTAAGAAGAATTAAACAATGGAAAATAATTGTTTAGGTCAGATGACACAGGAAAATCCAATTTGAGCTGCGTCCTGTATTGCATTTACAAATAACACCAAAGAAAATATCCTAGAATTTTTGGTCAAACATGGCAATATGTCCAACAAGGTTATCTAATAGCTTATCAAGAGAAAGAATTTTCATCTGTACTAAGTATGAAAGTGATATAAAAAACTCTGGTAAGCAGTCTGCAGGGGAAATTTTCAGAAGTGCTGATGTTGTTGTCACACACAAAATCTAATGTAACTGTGAAGGGGCATTCTGTAATGTTGTAGTTGCTACCTATTGACCTTCTGTGTAGGAGGCATGCTGCACACTGCTAACAGGAGGGCTACAACCATGTTCAGGGTTTGTCATCTCTCCATCCTGTAACTCCTTTCATCTCATCAAATCTCCATCTGGCAGGTTGGTGACAGACAGATAAACTACTGAGAAAACAACAAACCCAACAGAAAAATTAGTGGTAGGATTCCTGGACTTTATCTCAAGATATTGCTGCTGGACAAAGGCTATACATATTTAGCCATCCTGTAGCTAGGTCAAATGACAAAGTCTGTAGCAACCCTTCGTTCCCATATTAACTTTAGTTCAACCCTGCAAAAGCCCTTATAAATCTAACCTCCCATTTCATCGTTCCTGTTTTTAACCGTTCAGCAACAGAACTCCCAAAGTTAATCACAGGAAATAGCTGGTAATACAATACAACTCATTTCTCAGCTGCTTGTGGGGCTGGCAGATGTGGTGTCTCATAATAGGTATGTGTAGCTAGAGGACTCTGCAATGCGTGCATGCCATTACAAACTTGCTCCGATTGTTGCTGAAAGACAAGCTGGTTATAATGTGAGCATTCCGTACCTGACTGCTAAGCTTACTGAAGTTCACTGTAGGCAAAAGAAGGCTTCCACTTCCAGAAGCAGTATTTTGCTTCTATGGTTGTCGGCATCTGCATTGCTGTCAAAGGGGCATAGGATTGGATTGACAAATTTTAGATCAAATGGTAAGCTACTGTCAGATAGGATTAGATCTTAAATGTTCAAATTCCTTATTTTGAGTCCTTGCTCGTAAGACCAATGGAGGAAAGCGATGACTAGAGACATGTTCCAGGGAGTAGGAAAGTAAATGTGCCAAAGCTCCAGGCTATGCAGGTGACAACATGTGGGAGGAGGAGTAGAAGAATCAATATTTTGGACAGTGCATAATGTTTTATTTCTTAGGAATGGTGGATTTTTTTTTTCTTACTGAAGTAAAATTCTATACAAATAATAAAAAAATAGGAAGACTTGTGTATATCCTACCCAGAAAAGAAGTACAAACCAGCACGTCCAATTCACTTTGTGCAAGGATCAGAATCGATTCTAAGACACTTACTGTTTAAATTAATGTGTATAATTGATTTATCCTCTGTTTAATTTTAGCAAGATGCGATTGTACATAACACTAAAAGTTTGTCATTCAAAATTGGATTTGGTAAGTCTGGGTGTCAGGTTTTCAGCTGTTTTTTGTCTGATTGCACTTTCTACATTCATAACTCTCTAAGCTTTTTAATATTCACAAAAAAATGAAATGCTAAGACCATCCAAAACCACCTCCCCTACAAACGTTCAGTACATTAGCAGTGGTTTTGTGAATAACTAGCTCAAAGCTTCTGATCAGTCTCAGGTTTTAGACATCAATCCAGCACCGCAAAATTTTAAGTTAATGACATCTTAAATTATATGGCAAAAGATTCTAGAGATCTCATTTGATATCACCACACAAATGTGCTGAGCATATCACTTACAGGCAATAAGCAGTAATGGCAAAAGAGCATGCAGTGTGAAACAAGGCAGAAAAGAGGAAACAGCCCCTCGTTACAGAGGCACAGAGACTGAATGAACCAGAGTTTTAGAGAGCCTGAGACAGATCCAAGAGTGGGCCTCTGTTCTCTGGAGCCTCAGAGGGGTTGACTGGAAGACTGTTCTTCCTCTCTTGTGGACAATAGTTTGTAAAAGGTCAGAAGTATCAAAACTACATGAAGACTAATTTAAAATAAACACCACACCTGCCACTCCATCCCCCCAAAGTCAAGAGATTCTTCCAAGGAGGAGCTGGGGAATTTACAGTACTGCAGAGAGAGGGCACTAGAGTTGAGAGAAGACTAGTATATACACACAGGTGATGACATAAAAACACCTCCCAGCAAGAGTCATTCTAGAACACTGCTTGTTCCAACAAAATATATGAGAAAATACTTACAAGCCAAAAATGAAGGGACAGCATTTGAAGAGGTAAAGACACAAAATAGTTGAATTGGAGCGATCCCATAAAGCCATATTGTAGATCTTGCATCTTACTAGATAGGCACAATTTATTTTGAGTCTTCTCACTCCGTGGGGGATCCTTACTGAAATTCCAAGTATTGGAATTTGTTTGTTGGTTGTTGTTTTTCTGGCAGCAAGTCTTTATTCCCATAGCTACTTTAAACTAGATTAACAGCTGTGAATTCCATTTGTGGAACAGAGCAATGTTCCCTAAATAGTTAAATAAGCTTCACGAGCCATGTGATTTTATAATGTGTTTTTTTCTGACCTTGCAGCAGTATAAATCAAATTATGTCCAGAACAACTAATCTTCATTGCATTTTTCCTGAATACAAATGAGAGAGGAATCAGTTTCACATTAGGCATGTTTGTTGTTTAAAACGGAGCCATGATCCGTTTCAAGCAACCTCTGTCCTTTCACTAGGATATGGCACGTGGAACTAGCACTGGTTTGTGTGACAGAAGGATTGGTCAGATGCCTATGAACAATTCTTACGTGGCTGTCTTAAACGTTAAATATTAATTAAATCTTAAACGACTACATATTTTCAGGAAGATACTTCATGTGGTAAGATGTATGATAGATCTGATGAGTGAAATCCACAACTCCCAAATCCCCCTCACCCTACCCCACCCCAGCAAGTCTTGACTAAAAGTTATATTAAATTTTTTCTCTGACTTTAGCAGCAAAATGATTAGAAACGTAAAAATTTTAGGGAAGTAATTTTTGTATTTGTGCTATCTCATTCTCAGTCTGTTTTGATTCATTGGGTACAAAGACTTGGAACATGAAACTTCAGCCTTTAAGCTTTTTCAGTCAACTTTTTAATAAACTTTTGACTGATGTACTAAGCAAACACACTGTGAAGGTACATAAGGCTAACTTTTCTGTTTAGTGTCAGATCCTGCCCTGTTCTTCTGTTTACTGGTAAATATTTCACATTGCACATGTTTCCTCAGCTTCACTGTTTATTACTAATGGTGAAAAAGGGAGGCAAAATTATCTGGTGATGAATGAGACATACTTTCGGAGACAGTTTTCAGTTAATTGTTGTTTCAATAAGGTCTTGCCTCTTTTGTGCACAGTAAATTTTTTTCCACAGTAAAGTTTATGTGCATGAAACAAGGTTTTATACTTAGTGCAATACCTGAGATGCCCACTGAATTAGAGATTCAACAGAGAATTAGAGATACAACTAGAGATTATAGAATTTATCTTTAAAATTGAGGAAATTTCGTGATGAGACTGGAGCTTCATTGAGAATGAAGACAGCAGGATCAAATACTCAGTTCAGGAAATACCAAAGCCATAATTATCCATTTACCTTTCAGTTTCTGTCTTTGTACACTAGACTTCTGATATATGTTACCAATTAAAACCATGAACAAACTCTTCAAAGCAGTAGAAGCTTTATCGCATGGTCCGATTCAAACCTCATATCATATGAGAAATAATGTAATATAATGTTAATGTTCTAAACTTCTTTCTACAACATCTAATGTGCGCCTTGTAACAATTGCAAAGAATAAAAGATGCTCCTGAATATGTAAACTTTCATTTTACCTTTGTAGTTCAAACTGCTAAGTTTTTAAGAACTCTAATTATGAAGTATGATTAAACTTGTGGAAACACATCTTTCACGAAATTGCCAAATAGAAGAACTCTTAACTTTTATCTAGGAGATAAAATCCCTGGGGAAAAGCTTCAGGACAAGCATGATGGCATTACGGAGCTAAGTGAATGCAGATGTCTTGTCCGCATTTCTTAAAAGAGCAGGTTGTGCTGCAGCTTGCTCCATACGTGCTTTCAGTAATGCCTAGAACACATAGAGTATCAACTGTCTTCTTGGAAGTATCTTGCACTGTGATGAGTGATCTCTCCTCTGTCCACACACCTGTGTGGTCAACTATACCAATATTTGGTTTTACAGAACAGCGAAATTGCATCTTGAACTAAAGTAACAGGGCTTTTGAGTTTCTCGAGATTCCAGAGTAGCAAATTTTCACTTCCTAAGAGAAACAAAATCTTAAAAGAACTGATGTCACCAATTGCTGTTACCTGTACCCCTTAAGAAAACAGAATCACCTAAAAGCATGTTGCATACAAGAAATCAACAGTTACATGTCATAAAAAGGACAAACTGAAACTGCTAAGGTTTATCCAGCTCAGCTAACTCACTGTCCCAGAGAGTTCAGATAGGCTTCCAGAGTGACCAATCCTAAATCAAATGAAAGAGGGGGCTTATACTGTCAAAGGAGTATCAATTCCTACTGTCAAACGTTGGGCTTACTTCTAAAATAAGTATCAGCAACACTTACTCATCACAAGACAGTATGAATTTGGAATTATTGTAGTTACACTCTACCCCGACTGACTCAAAGACGTGTTTTACAACTGAAAGGTGAACACATTTTCAGTGAATTATACACAAGATCTAACATGTTCACCATGATAATACTGTTTTTACTGATATGTTAACTCTAGTTAGATGACAAATTCTTCATTAAAAGAAAAAATGATCTATACGTATTGAATGAATTACTTCTAAGGTTATTTTTGCTAGTTTCCTGATGATTTCTCTGCTATATAGATGAACGTTTAATGTGTAATTTGTCTTATCCATGTTACTTCGTAATTATCATACACTGAGCTACTTGGATAAAACTTGCCCAGGGGTCTGCTCAGTCCACAGTATAAATAACAATAATTGATTCACAATCTCTCCCATTACACAGGTCGACTATTAATGATTAAGCCATTCATGGCATGCAGTTTCACGAGCTATAGATGAGAAAACAATACACCAATATGATATTCAACTTTTGCTTTTATGGTGGTTTTCTTCATACCACCACTCAACGAGTGGTCCTGTATCTCTTGTACCACCTCCATGACCCTTCTCTCACAAGACTCCTTCTGGATTGTTGGAGTTGTTTTGTTGCTTAACAACTTCAAGTTTTGCCTGACATTATGGTTATCAGATTTGGGCTGAAGTGGCTTCAGAAAAAAAGCTTCTTGTACTGTTTTGCCTTTGAGAAAACTGAGGTCTCAGGTAGAAAAGAAATCTTTAATAAGAAAATTGAACTATAAAGTGTGATAGATTGCTACAAGGCAAATAGAGCAGCAGTAATCAGTGACCTGAACTGTACAGCTGCAGTGGCTCTCTGTTGTTGAAGGCCATAAAGGGACATGGAGGATTTCTGGAAGTTTTTGCGGAGTTATGTGCCTAAGACATTCTTAAAACAAACTGTCAGGGTTAGTGACTACACCCTGGGTTTTTTTGGAAAAGGCAAGAAGATGCTGGTACCTTCTGCTTCCAAGGCTGAGTAAGCATTTTGCACTAAATAGCCAACAGATAAAACCTTTTAAGCAGCTTTTGGAAGTAGGGTGAACTAGGTTCCAATCTGAATCAAATTGCTGTTGTAGTGATTAGAATAATCTTTCTTTAACTTCTGCTTTCTGGTCCACCATTTCGAATTCTTCCCCATCACTCATTTTAGCAAAATAGGGTAGAGAATTTTGGCCTGTTACAAATAATGAAATATTTAGGGTATTTGTCAAGAAATTGAGAGCTGTGTCTTAAATCTAGTCAGCATTTCAAAAGCAGGACTAGGCAAGGGCTACATTTCCGTGCCTTCTGAATCTGATTTTTTCGGCACAGTGGTTGTCTGACACATTTTGTAAGGACCCATTGCAGGTACACGCTAGACAGCCTCAGACCACAATTACTTATTTCTGCTATGTAGAGGATGTTTTATCCTCCTTTAGGTGGAGTTTAATGGCATTTAAGTACAGATAATGCTTAGATGGACACAATTCTGTACACATACAAACCAGTACTTCACTGAGTCAGACACTGAGGACTTCAGAGATTTTTAGCGCTTGAGCAGATGTTTTGAATATTTCTATCTTTGATAGTAATTTAGCCACCTAAGTCTAAGTCTTTCTTTGGGCTCATAACTGTTCACTGGATCTGGACCTCACTATCCTGATTCAGAGCCTTCCAGCAGTCAAAAATGCATTATGACATTGGGGCACTTTCTTATACACAAGCACACAATGCTTCTCCTTCCTGTGAATTTTGTGTTCTGCACTCTATCGTGCTTCTACCCTCCATAACAAGGAGTACAGAAGGATTAGTTGAGGCACTCGCTAGCTAGCCATTCTTTTTTTTTCTGATCCTCACTAGCCTTCCCTTTCCTGCCATCACTGAAGCAAAAGCAAATTTGCATATCCTAGTTTTAGAGAATGGTATCGGTTGTAAATGGCACTGTCTTTCCAAGAGTGGAAACCTATTAATTCTCTTTCATGTGATTTCTTTTCTATAGTCCTTCCTTTCTTCTGCTTATCAGCTTCTTCACTGTAGGATATTGCAGGTGTCATGCTTTCAAACTAACAGGAAAGAACTTGGTATTCTCAAGTTTCTCCCATTAATTGGTATTTATCAGTAGTAAGTTAGAAAGTATTGTCTCTCTGGCAAGCAAAAAGAGCTCACAAGGCAGAGGCCTCAATGTTTGCTTATTGATTGCAGTAAGATTTGTTCCAGTAGGCTAATTAATGCGTCTGCTCTAATAAACACACCCAGGAAGAAAGGAGCACAGGAGCAAGAACAAGAAAGAAAACTTGGAATTTCTAAGCACTTGGCCATTTTTACACATGCGGAATAGTGCCTGACCCTGCAATCAGCAGATTTCCTTTACTGTAAAACATTACTCAGTGAAGAGATTCTGAAAGTCTGAAACTAAATGTCTTTCTGACTAACAAATATACCAGTATAACTGAGTAATGTTTCACTGAAGTTGCTATTCATTCATTGATAAAATTGTGCTCCTGATTCAAATTAGCCTTTCTTTCATGTAAAGGCACGCTAAAAACTGTGTGCACATCTTGGCAAACTGAGAAGTACAAAAATAATTTTAGGAATAGCCATACAAAATGGTTAACAGATGTGGTCTGTGAAAAGCCTCAGATTATTAGTATTCTTCTTTTTTTGCCCGTTGTTACAGTTCTAATTCTTACCATGCATTTGCGATCATCCACCCCAGCTAAATCCTCCTCAAACTCCTTTCCTACATCAAATTCCATGATGTAGTTTCTAAAAGTGCTTAGCGTTTTAATGATCATATGATCGCCATTCTGAAGGATTTCTTTGTCAGGTTTTAGCAAGTTTGCTATTTTTCTTACAGCAACATTTACATCTGAAAAAGAAAAAGAATGATTTTAATCCAGAAAAATCTACCACAAAAAGAATCTTGTAGCCCTTGGGAGAACTAAAACAAATAAAGATAAATAAATGTCCTGATCTTTCAGGCCAGCTTTCTCATCAGGAAAAAGTCCATAGCCTAATTCTTTTAACATAAATAAGTTAATGTTTTGATTTTCTGATTATGTGGAATCCTAAAAAATACCATTTGTATTTGACAGTTAGTAAGGCCTTCAATATTTCTGTAGAAGTACCAGCACTTTACATCAAATGCAAACACACAAAATTGCATTAAGTACATTACTGTCCCTTTATTACACACAAAAATTTTACCTTTTTCAAATTATGGTTGTTTTTTTAAGTTTGACATCTGCCCCTTACCTCTTCAAGCTACGTAGTTTAATCTCTGTTAATGTAAGCTTCAAGATGGTAAAAACTAGAGGCTGCTTAAGACAAAACAGTTTTGCATAAGGGAATTCTTAAAGTGCATTCATGAAAAGAATATTTCTCACAAAAATGATCTATGACTGTACAAAACATAGATTCATATAAAGACGAAGACAGGTTGCATTTGCTGATTATTTATTAATGAAACGCGAAGGGAACCTTACCCAGTGCTTTCAGATACTCCTCAAAATTGTCATTGCTGACCATTTTCCAGTAACCATTGAAATCTGCAGGCATCCCTACTTTAGGTAATTGTCAAAATCAAAGTCTCAGAACAGTGTGCTGATTCTGCACCATGCAGCACACCGCCTTTCTTCGTGGCAAGTTTGAACTCTGGTTTCTTTTATCTCTTTTTTAGACCATGTAGCTATGCAAGTCCTTCTAATCCGATTATTGCTGAAGCGTTGCCCTTAAATCCTTCCACAAGGCTGAACCTCTGAGATTTCTAATGACAGCAGGATGACTTGATTTAAACAGAATGAAACATTCACCTTCCATATGACTTCTGTAAGGGTACTGATTATCTGGAGATCCATTTTAGCCATATTACTCTTCATTTTTCATGCCATTCAGAAAAAAAAACTTTAAAATAGTTTCAGTATAGGATATCAGCCAGAGCTATACAAGTGCTTATCTTGTGTGGTTTTTGAAGCGAATGTTCCAGCTACTTTATGCCTACTTTTCAGAAAAATGATCATACGGACTCTTTCAGTGAAAGCAATTTGTGTCTGGCATTACTTTAACTTGTTCCACAAGTTCCTTCATTCTAGACAACTACCAGCGGAAGCTGTTTGGCCAGCTGAGAGCTCTATAAGGGCCAGGCAGGTAAAAACTTGTATTAAGAAGCAGCGGTTAATTCTGTATATTGATAAATGCTACATCACTACTCAATGAATGCTTTCAGTTAATTTAAGCATCATTGAAACACAGAAGTAGCACTTTATAGAGATTCTATATTCTTTGAAGGTGTTTCTGTCAAAAATGAGATAGACTGAATCAGCAGAATAGGCAACCAACACATGGGAGAATGGATTTTTCTGGCTAACTTTAGGGCTCAAATACTGAGACAGCCTCTTAGCTATTTTCCTTTATTTTCCACTGCATATTTCCGAATGGTATAGCTGAAGTCCTCTTGGGTGTGTTATCTACTCCAGGACCTTAGCAATTACTTACTCTTATAGAAGGCTCTGGATCAGAGGAGGAAAGAAACTCACTTTAAATCTGGGGATGAGGACTGTCTGTCATTTGTGAATCTGGATGCTTAACAGTGACATGAATGGTGCGTGCATGATGCATTTTTAAGTGCTTGCATGAAAGAAAGATTTATTTCCATCTCTCGTCCAAGCTGCCAAAACACAAAAAGTTATTCAGGGTCCTAAAAAGTCAAAGTTTAGCCGTAATATATACTTAACTATATATATATAAAGAAAAGTTATGGTTCATTTTATTTTGCTGCTTCAGAACAGTAAGGCATCTTCATGCTAAAACTGTCCGTAGGATTACAGAATTACAATTCGGGAAAGCACTGTTTGACACTTAAGTATGACTGGAGATCAACATTTATTGTTAAGATCTTATTTATTTTCACAAGGAAGCTGTTCTTTATATATTTTAAGCCATGCAGCTGAGCATCCCAATTTGCTTAAGCACTACCACACACAAAAACATGAATTTAAAACACCACATGAATTAAAGAAATTTTGGACTGATGTACTTTCCCCTCATTAAGTAGAAACAACTTCTCGAGAACTTTACATGCAATAATGCCAAGTCTGTCCACTTCACACTCCACAGACGTCAGTCATTTAGTGGGTTTACTGTTGTGTTATGCAGCTTGAGAGGCTGAAGCAGGTCACCTTCATTCTTACGCTCACTCTCTTCTGTGTAGATATTATGGTGTGCAATGTAGGATATAACAGAATCTGGTACAAGATATTTTACACTTAATCCTCTGCACAAGGCATAGCGTATCTGTGTTGCACTGATTTCATTCTGAATCCATTCTTTCACCAGAAAGATATTGTGCTGATATTTAGTTAAAAGGTCTGATTCATTGATGTACTGCGCAGGATCAGAGCCGGCACGGCTAATACAGACCAAACCAAACTTTTCCACTATTTCTTTGATGTGTTCTTCCTTCCAGAGATTGGGTGTCTTAAATGTCCGTAGAAAATCAGCCCCACAGAGCAGCTTTAATTCTGGTAGAACTGGAAAGACAAAAAGGAAATGAGAGACTTCTATACTTGCTTGGTTTTCTAGGAAGCTTATACTTAAAATTGGTTTTAACTCATCACTTTTTCTTTTCTTAAAGCATTTACCTTTCTCCAGTTTTCTTTCAAAAGGTTGCAAGAAAAATTCAGCTTGGATTATATGTGTCTGATCACAATTACTTTATCACCTACTTCACCATCACTCACAGCATATCACATACTATCTGTACAATATTAAAGGAGAATTATTCCTCCACTCAAGCAAGCCAAAAAGGGGCAGAAGCAAATAAAGAAGAGAATTATTTTAGCACAAAGACTGGACTTGGTTGAACCCAGCCTGCCCTGGTCGCTTTGCTCAGGTACTGTGGGACCAACCCCAGCTAGCGAGGCCCTTGCCTGCCACTGCGTCACTGCATACGGCTGCCCGTCCCTTAGGGAGCGGCTGCCCTGCTGCACTCTGGCACAGAGACACAATGTTTGCATACTGTCACATTCGCCAGAGAACGACCTAGAATTTCACCTAGCTTTGTGCACCTATATCATCTAAAACATGATGGACTGTATCTATTCTAACTACCCTTATTGGCACAATAAGCTAGTTAGTTGACCTACTTAAGTTTTATTTTATATTTAGAGAAATTTGAACAAGCAGAATATTATGCAGATATTTTGTGTCATGTGGCCACAGCATTTTTGTTCTAGTACAAAGAGATCTAAAGCCAAATTTGCTGTACCTTGAATAATGACCAAGAATGATACTTCACTAGTACATTTTGTTTTTGTTTTCTCTCCATTTCTTATTTGCTGCCCACTGCCTAAGCTCAGTACAGAACTACCTCTGTCCTCAAAGTCTATTCTACAGCACTTGTCATTATACCATCCGAGTATTTTACAAACATCGACTAGGTATTTTCAGAGCCTTGCATTCATGTGGAATGAGGAGGAAGGATGGAGGTATTGTCTCCATTTTACATGTATTTGTGGTTGTAAGACAGCGTATCTGCAAGTCTTATACAAACACCTTAAATCAGCAATTTGAAAAATAAGAAGCATACCAGTGATGATGCATGAAAAGCATACCTCAAGTGCCTTAAAATACACTCAGTTTTGCAGAGGTTTAGTGTATACCATTGAGTTAGCTGCAGCATTTCTTCTCTTCTTACACTGCTCCCTACATACCCTTCGACCCCTACAACAAAAGCGGCAGGGGTACTGCACTGCACCTTCCTGTGCTCTGCAGGCAGCATTACTACAGAAGGAGGACTGTATGGGACAAGGCCACCTGAAACATTCATGCCTGACAAAATCCCATAGGCTGGCCACATACTTAAAAACAGAATTCTGTTTTTTTAGAGTTTATAATTAGCATATTTGGTAGGAATGTGAAATTTTTATAACAGCTCCCTCCCTCACAAAACACCCAGTAAATATTATTTTGATACCCACTTCTGCAAGGTTGGAACCTCTAGATTCCATGCTCTTGTCTCTGACACTTGAGCCAGTGCAGAAGTACCTGCAAACATTGTCTGTGATCCCTGCGTGGACCAGGGCTACAGGAGTATGAAACGCTGAAAGAGCATCTCAGATACTTCTGACAGCTGATGAACGATGGGACACCAAGAACCTTAGGATTCACAGAACCCTGGAAGCGCTATCATGATAAAGCTGATATTTTCTGCTTCATCCCTTCCAAGCCATCCTCTGCCATATGTTTCCTCATGCCAGTTCCAATCTTCTTGTCTTTCCACCCACAGATTGAACTCTTCCTTTCTAGTTCCTTGACCTCAGTTCCATGTTTAGACTGTTTCCAGTCCCTGCTTTCCGAGCCTTACCTGGGTTTTATGTCATAGCTTGCTTTCTACTTAACAGCAACCCCCACAATAAAACAATACTCTCTCCCTAGCTGTATTAGAGCTAATATTACACCAGGGCTTTTACAGTGTTGATGGGTTTTCTCTGAATGTACATGCATTGCAGTTCTAGGTACTAGAAGCTCAATTAACAGTTTGTAGCCTTTACAAAAAGGCTGTCAATTTTACAAGTGCTTCTCCATCCCAACATCTTCCATGCCAGTGAAAAAAAGATGTCTTTGGCCTTTCAAGGGCACTTTGCTAAATGATGATCTGCGGCTTCCATTATAGATAATAGTATAAAACCCAAACGTCTGCTGCAATGCTTTGTTTTTTGATAAGTACAATAGCCTTTATTTCAGGCCATGGTATGTCTGGATCAGGGAAATTTTTGCTCATTTTTGATTGGTGTAGCTCAGTCAATGATGGTGGACAGAAATTAATTGCAATTCTTTGAAGTGTTGTTCAGGGAAAAAGGAGAGGGTAAGCTAAAGCAGAAATAACTATTAACACAAAAGAAATAGCTGGATTGAAGGTCTAATTAAGGGAGAATGCTGTTGGAATATGCCAGGGAAAAGCATTCAAGAGGTGACAACAAAGTTGTTCATGTTAAGGCAACTGAGAGACTTGAAGTGCGCAGGATTCAATTAAAAATGAAACTAAGACAATCAACCATATCTTGTAAGTAGAATTACTGAACATGAAGCTGTATTTGGTGCATCAAGGAGGGACTGGCAAATCCCTGGACACTGAAAACCAGAGGAAATATCCATCCACTATGTACTAGGCAGAGAAACCCATTTCTTACCTGTCCTCCCTCTCACCCAGTTTTTGCTGTGCCTTTTGCTTTTGACTTTCGAGGAAACCTTTGATGATTACTGATTAATTCTGAACTCAGAAACTTTATTGGGAAAGAAACACTAGTTTTAACATATGTTTTCTTGACCATTTTTACATAAAATGCTACAGAGCTTGAGATAACTACAGAAAACAATAGCCAAAAGAATTTTCTGTAATGGAAAATTAAAATAGTCCTTACTACTTTCACACTGATTTTCCTTAGTGTGGCAATGTGGAATAATCTGACTTGTCACTTGACAACAATGATTAACCCCATCAGCCACAAGATTCCACTGCAGCCCACATGCCTGGAGACTTTTGTTCCTCTACCATCTATAAAGATACAATAACTCATCATTTGCAAACTTCTGTATAACCAGAAACAACTTAAATGTATTATTCATGCCCAAGAAGTGCTGCAATACTACAGGAAAAATGTAATGTATCAAAAATTTAGCAGCATCCTAGCAAGTTTAGGGCAGGGAAATATGATAAAATAGGAAACCCCAAACTGGCAGTGTTTCTAGAACCTGCCATACTTCTAATACCAAAAGAAGCTTTTGTGTCCAGAAATGCAGCAAACACCAATGCATCAGCATCACTGGTGTGGCATCCACATACTTCGTCCATTGTCTAACACTAGAATTACAATTCTAAGTAATCCCTCTACTTTTGATATTTTTTATTCATATATGTTATGCTTTGCAAAACAAGCACAGCCACAGCACACATCTCTGGCACAGCTAAAAAGATGCTTATAAAACCAAGAAATAATACAATTCCTAAATAAGTCTCCTGTCTGCGTGGGAGTTACTACAAAATAACTGCACCAGCAGTCATGCTGGCATTTGGCATGGCTTATTTTTGGCAGGCAGCTCTAACCCTCTGAACTTACCAGCTACTAAGCTCAACTTCTTCATCAATTAATCTAGTCTGATAAAGCTGTATTGCTTTTAATGCTAAACGAAGAGTCATGTTTACAGTTAAGAACCAACCTGAGTGCTGGTAAGAAAGGGAATCCTCTGCAGATCTTTCTATGGGCCGTTTGTTTTTCATGAATTCCTTCTTGGACTGGAGCAATCTGAGCGATTCATTGTAATGGTGCCTGCATTTGAAATAAAGGCTTCTGTGTGAGGTAATCCTCTCAGAGATGTACAAAGCGATTACCTGGCACTTTCAGATTCAGGAACACAGTCTGCTTTTATGCACTTTGGATTTAAATACAATTTGTTAAGAATTTGGCATATTCAGTCTACCATCAGATTAGTACCAACATAGTTAACATTTTGCAGAATTCACAAGCAATCTGCGTAATAGCATTCTGGTTTTCAACTCCTTTTTGAAATTCTACAATTACTGCAATTTTGGCACCAACATTACATTTAAAACATCGTGGAGATTTTCTCTTGAAACAGGATTAAAGCACACTTCAATGTCTAGATTTAATTTCTTGATTTAAGTACAGCCCCTCATGATGATGCTTCTGTAATGTGTGCTCAGTTTTCAGGAGGAGACGTTCTTGTTCTCTCTCATCCTCTTCTCCACAAAAACATGTTCCCTGAGTTTTCACCTTGTGGTTTTCCCTTTCATTTCAATTAAAAGAATTACAGTCCTGAGAAACTCAAAATATACAACTGTCATAAGATTTTTTTGACATCTGCTATGCTTCTAATTTTACTGAGTTTAGATCCATGAAGGTAGGTAAGGATCCTTAGGTCAGTTTTTCCAGGTTTCTATTACTTTATTCTTTTGTTGCTCCTGATCGCTGGTGCCGCGCTGCAATACTGGTACTACTACATCATGGTAGTGGCCCCTTCTACGACCACAAGGGCAAGTGCCAATCTTAGATCCAAACACCTAAACTCTCTTCCTTCCAAATCAGCACAGCCTTGTCTGTTTAGAACAGTCCCTGACTTGCACATCCTGAGCCACGCTTAGGCATTGCTCATATTAGCACGAGCCAAAATCGTTTCAGGAAACCAGCTCACGGTTAAGCAGGACAGGTAGACACGGACGCAGGCCGGTGTCCCATCCCTGCCTAACACGTACATAGCCAACGTGACCATTGGGTCTCACAGAACTGTGTCAAAGCAAAGACCTATGAGTTACAAGGTACAGTCCGAATTCAGTATGCATACAAATCCATAGACAACGCTGTGAATGTCTGGCCTAAGCAATGAATTCATAGTTCAGTGATTTAAATGGACACTCTTCAAATCATGCAAATACTTTTAGTCACAGGAATAAGTTGCACAAGTGTCAAGAACATACACCTAGACAGGCTGCATAACTATCTCCAGTAATTTTTAATGCTCAGCCATTGGCTAAAGAAACTGCACAGACAAGAGGTGAGGGACATATGGTAGTAGAGAGTAGGTAGCAGTAGCTTGGCCTGTGCCTTCCTACATTTCTATTTTTAATCCTGCCTTGTTGTAAACAGGCCGATGCTATCTATAGTCAAGTACCCTGACTTTGTATCATGGACTGACATTCCTGGGACATGATTCAAATGAGAACTCTTGGCAAAGAGCTCACTGCAGAACTAACAAGTACTGCAAAATCTTAACTGCCAAAAGGTCTGTTCAGCAGGCGTTTCAAGTGCTGGGGTAGGGAGGGTTACATCATTTTAAGGATATACCAAAAAGGACAAACCAATCTGTCAGTTTGTCAAGCATTTTCTGAACTGTGTATGAAGCTTTGAGTAACTACGTAATTAAATCACAAGCACAATTCGATGAAAATTGGATAAGATAGATCTTTGCCAATTCTAAATTAATGCATCGTACATCTGCACCACAATCAAATCGACATTACAAGAGGAATGAATGTAGTTCTTCGGTTACTGACAATACTGTTTTCTTGTCTAGGAAGAACATTCAGGAACAGCAGCTAAGGGGGAAATAGCTCTATCGTGTTCCCTCCTCCTCTCTAAAAAAAGCCTTGGGATAGTCTCCAACATTTCCATACTCACTTAATGTAACAGGCAACTAACAGCAGCACTACAACTGGGGTATGAGCTTCGCTGCTTAAAATTCTTTTGTCATAACTATTTGGGAGCCTTTACAAAATCCACAGATTGATAAAATATGACATTTTCATCACACTCGGGTAAAAGAAGTACTGTAGGAAAAGGCCATTCATGTGTTTTAGGACGCAATGTTCTACTGCAGTTAAGTGTACAATTCAAAATACTGATAAGAAGAGACATTTAGGTACAATAATGTTTTTTGTCTTTGCCTTGCAATAGCAAAATCTCTTTCATTGGTACTAAAGTTTCATACCTAAGTGAGCTTATAGTGAAGGCAGCAATTGGTTCCTGGCGGTTTGACCAGGGAAGAATCTATAGATTAAACTTCAACACTTGTGAAGAAGCACAACTCCACAATAAACCATTGCCTATTTATACTTGGCTAGGATCTAGCCCTAAAGCCACCTCTTTTGTTAATATTCACATCTGGCAGTTAAAATACAATATAAAGCCAAAATACCTACATGTACTATTTCATCAGGATGCTACTTCCCCATTCAAGGGACAGGGTTCAGCTTTAGATTATGTCACTGGTTCAGCTCATTAATATAGGTCATCATTTGGGAAAAAAACTATTTAAGCTCATTTCTCTCCTTAACAGGCATCCATTTTAACATTTTGTGAATTTATTTATAAAACTAGAGGTTCATTTTCTAGGCAGACAGGAAGTTTGGCTGTTCATACCACATTGATACTACTTTCCCTGAGCAGAAAATCATACGTACATGTTTTATTTACTGTACCTCTTAACCTAAAGGACTCTGAAGTGGATTTACAATTTACAAATCCAATCTTGCAAGTAGTACTCACTTTAGTTGGAGCTCTGCAAGACCAAAGCCTTTGTAAGTAGGATCACCTGACCTGTAAGATTTGTGGCTGCTTCTCTGGAGGAAAATAGTTTTACAAAACTAAAGTTTAGGAGAAAAAATCCCATACCCAGCCAATACTGCAGGACAGACCTGTTGGTGATTTCTCACACTGGACTATACAATTTTGATTAGAGAACAGAAGAGAGACGTTTTCTGCAAAGACAGGGTAGTGTTGCCTAGTCTTCCTCACGACCCAATCCTACTGTGCTGGCTGGAGGGAAGGGGCAAAAGAAGCAATTGCATGACTGTGATCACTCAGCAAAGCAAAAGCAGAACTAAAAGGCCCCACTGTTTTTTTTGTAAGTGTGTAGGGTATTCTTATATATGCTTTTGTAAAGTAACAGGTCTGTTTTTTAATTGCTTTCACATAGAGCCATAAGAGCTTGCTGGGCAGTTGTTGGAAGGCACGTTTCAGAGTCTTAAGCTATACAACAACTGCTTCCAGTTAGAAAGTAATGTAAAAAATGTGGATGGAAATGAAGAGTCATTGATAGTTCTTGGAGCACACTTGCTTTCTTGAAAGACATCCATGAAGTCTTTCACTCTAACAGTATCTGTTGACTTCTGTAGCATCTATGTTTCCAAAAAGTGGCTAGCACAAGAAGTTTGTGTTTTCATCCCTTGCCCCATAATGCATTTATTACCAAGACCAACCATATGGGAAAAAGGCATGTTTCAAGGTCCTTACATCAAGTTAACAGTTTTTGGACAAATTGTTTTATTTTTCCTTCCAGCACAAAACCACAGCAAACTCAGTGATTTTGAAGAAAACATCAGCAGTTATGGGCTGGGGTTTAACTTGCCATTAGAGCTAATAAGAAAGCTTTTCGAGGAAGTGTGACCAGATAAACCTGCAGGAATAATAATGCCAACATAGCTATCCTGGAACAGCGATGCTCCTGAAGAATGGGTTTGTTTGTAAACTCTTACTTTCTGATTAAGATCTCTATATTACCTGCTTATAGACTTAAAAGCAAGAGCAATAACATCAGGGCCAAGAACTCTGCTGCCGAACTCTTTCAGTGACTACAGTTTTGCAGGACCCTTTCTTGGCGGAGGCTTTCCACATGCATCCAACTACTTAAAATGGCACAAGTGCAGTACTGCGGTGTATTGCGTAGGTCTGGGGAAAGCCTATCTGTTTTGCACTAGGAAAGGAAAGACTCCAGGTGGGGGATACTGACTACGCAGCCTTTCTGAAGGATGCGGTGTGAATTTTCATTGCTTACAGACATAATACTTTATCTCATAACAGATGATACCATAAACAGACATGTTCTGGTTTGCTTGGGTGTTTTACAGGAGGGAGTTCTGCGCATTGACTGACCTGGTAGCCTGACATATTTTTGGCAATCAGTAACTTCATAAAGAAAGCAAAAAAAATGTAATTACCTTAATACTTTTACTGTCTCTGTCCATGTCTCCTGCTCACTCTCCCAGGGATCAGCTCGAATCCAGTCAGACGTCTCCAGTGCTAGTTTAGCCATTGCTATCCGGTGCCTTGCTGAAACCAAGCCTTTCTTTCCGTAGTCATCATTAACAGGAGACATTATGCCTTCAATCACCCGGTACCTTCCTTTTGAAAAAAAAAAAAGAACAGAAAAAAAAAAAAATAAGTAATCTTCACAGAATCTTGAAAATTTAGAGTGGATGGGACCTTGGGAGCTCATCTAGTCCAACCTCTTCAAAGCATGGTTAACTTCAAAGTTGTGAGAGGCTATTAACAACTTCATCTAGGAATTATTTTTAATACAGAAATAGCAAGTAAAAAAATTTAAAAGCAGCTTTCTTGTTCCTCTGCAAACTGCTCACAATTACTATCAATATGTTTATCCTTTTAGGTGATTCACAAAGGAAGGCTGGATGAATATAAAATTTTCAAGCAAGTAGAGATGTTTATAATTTATGACACAAGCTATCAAAATTGCAAGTTTTATATTCCAATAAGTACAGCTTTTATATAGTCAGAGCAATGGATGACGTAACTGACCACTGCTTTGTTCCTAATCATCCAATGCTTCTTATTTATCAGAATTATTGTGCCTTTTCATTGTGTTAAGGCAAGAATTGTTGCATATTGGTGCAGCTGTGATTAATGCAATTCAGACAAATCACAGGATTCAAGAACAAAGATGGGGCTAATGGAGTCTAAAATGAGACTTAGAGCACTATGGTCCAAACATCAGCTTAGCAGCCATTAAAAACCCTTTCTATCTGGCTGATCATGTCAACTAAATTTGAAAATATGCACGTTTTTCTAGTCCTGTAACATAATGCAGTCATTAACACAACAAGCTCTAAGCACAGATGTTAAAGAGGTGCAATGTAATGCACAACTTTAATTTCAGCCTTTCAAAATTTCATTTGTAATATGATTTTCAGTACAGTTGTGTAAATAAACTGCTCTGAGTAAGGGGTGGAGTCCTGTTTCACAGACCCTGGAACAGACCAGACAATGAATCGTGATTCAGACAGAATCACAATTCATTTCCCAGTTCAGTCCTTCTTTCAAGGTAAAGAAATAAGTTACTGCACTATAACATACAACTTAATTACCAGTTGGTCTCACATTGCCTTGCTACTCCTTGTGCACCTGGGCAGCAGAAGCAGTTACAAAATTACAGTGAGAAACGTCAGTTCAAATCCCTTTTTAACCCTTTATTTCTAGTCCTGCGGGAGTAACAAAATCATTGACAGTTCTAGGCCAATAGAGACTCATAGAGGCAGCCCTCAGAGCCAGTTGTGTAATTCTTCCTCATGAGAGTCGAAGTATTCTCACAGCATATAGCAGGATGTAGTGTGTAGTTGCTGCTTTTACTGCACAGTGCTATCAGTGGATGACCAGATTCTCTCCCCCCAGCCCCGAATGTGACAGCCAAACTCCTTTTATTTTCTGTTCACATTCCTACTGAACCACCTCCCTAAGAACTTCTCTGTCAGCTTCCAGTAAACTATGATTCCCTTCCAACCTTTTTCAGAAACGTATGTGTTAATTTTAGGTGCCAGATGGGAAAAAAAAAAAAGCCTCAGCAACCAAGCAGTTGGTCAAGCTTAGGGTTCAATAGCTTTTCTGATTCTTCCTTAAGTTCCTAATGTCACCCACCTTGTTGCCAAAACTTTCTAGCCTGCTGACATCTAGCATTTCTGACCTCCTTTATGAGGAAATTATTTTGCTAGGGGAGATAACTTTTACCTCTTAGTGAGGATGGATAATGAATAATTAATGTTTCATCTTTTCTCCAGTTTCATTGGGCTGTCAAAACTGAACTGTAACACTTCCTCATATTAAAACACAATGTATCATAAAAGCATGAAATTTGAACATAAATGTTTCTTCTCAGTTTCAAAATTATTAGGCATACTATTTCACAAGGCTCAGCCTGTTCCATGAATACGATCCTAAAACTGCTGATCAAACTTTCAGTTTATTTGCATGAACACTTACTATGATACTTATTTATGTACTGAGTCAAAGGAAAAGGTACTGCTAGACTTTCTATGTTGAATATGCCATGAAAGCCTCCCACTGAATGATCAATAAAGAACATGAAAATGAAGCCAGCTGTGAAGTGACAGCTTATCTATAGCGAGTGTTAAAAATCTTTCTTCCTTTTCACAGTAAACCGTCAGCGTGTGTGACCCTTACAACACCTTACTGACCTGTTTGGTGCAGGTGGTCTCTAGCCAGCTCAAACAAACGCATGTGCATGTTTGTGATGGGGTTAAAGGAACCGCAAGCTAGAAGAATGAGAGGTATCCTGCTCTTCATTCTGACATCAAAATATTAAAACTGCACCCTAAAGAAAAAAAAAATTAAAATAAAAGACAAACTTGACAAAGAGCAGCCTGCCTGTTGTTCCTCAAACTAAAAGGAGCACTGCGTTCAGATTCCTGGAACACCAGTAATGTATCAGATCAGTCCTACGTATCGTCACAGCATACAGGCAGTACTAGCTCAGAAACACGTGTTCTTTGATACTAATTTAGGAGAGCATCAACAAGGTCTGTCACCTCACGTGCAGAGATGGCTAGAAAGCATTTCTAGAAATTAATTTTGTCATTATTACTAAAAACTGACAGATTTTTAAGTGTTTTTTATTTTTAACCTGCTTTTGTCAGAAAACAAGGTTTTGTTCTGTCTTTCTGTCAACCTCCTACTAATAACTTTGGAACCTGTAGGCCTGCCAGAAAAGCAGATTTTTAATTTTTTTTTTTTTTTAATAAGTTCTTATGATGGACCTTTGCAATGTATGATAAAACCCCACATGCAACACCCGAACCTGCAGGTCTGACTTCCTTAAGAGATGGGCGGGCAGTGGCTGGTGGCCAGCCAGCCAGCTGGCACATACTTCTAGCCAGATTATCAGCCATTGCCTGTATGGTTTTTTTGTTGGATGGCAGAGCAAGTGATGGTGGATCAACGACAGGAACAGCAGGGAAGAGAAACTATAGCTGTTATGGGAAAACACTGGGGACATTAAAAAGCTATGAATAGGGTAAATGGGTGGGGAGCAATGCTGTTAGGAAACCTTGCAGGTGAATTTACAAACAACCCTTAGATAGTTTAGTTAAAATGTCAGTCAACTCAATAAAAATGCAGTGGAAATCAGTTGAAGTTAGTCATTATGCTTGGAGCTACTCATTTGCAAAGCTCTTTTTACAGCTGATCCAGAATATATCTGGCATGATAAAAAAAGTTGCGACACACATACATATCTGTGAATCCGATATTTAGATGGGGCTCTCTTCTTTTCCTAGGATTTGAAATCTCTACAGTGCTCACACCCATGTATCATATATAGACCATTCTCTTCCCTCCCCCTGGCCTCCAGCTCTCTCCATCAAGTGTAACAGTCTTCCCGCAGAAGACACTTGCATCCCAAACTTCAGAAGGCAGTCTTGGGGGAACAGACCAAACCCGGTATGGATTCTGTGCTCTGTTTAGCCATATCCTATTCTCTATCTGCTATGTACCAAAGCACTTTAGCTCAGAGCCTTCAGAGCCTACCTCTCACTGTTCCAGGTCCTTATATTCCCTTATATTTTTTTCCCTTTTCTTATTTGAAAAAATTTAACAATAATGGTTAAATCAATATCAAGTTGATGTTTTATAGCTGCCAACTCTATCAGTTCATTTACAGAGGATTTATAACTCTGAAGACTAGGACACTTGGCAGTTTGCAAACTTTTTATAGAGAAAATTGTTTGAAGCATACATGCTTGACCATCTAGTACTGAATATACATATTCAGATTCTTTTATAATGTTTTAATTTTACTTTACTCATTTCTCATATCTCCCATCATACTAAGGGAGATACACTGGGGGAGAACAGACTTGCTGGCTGTAAAGCCGTTGAAGGTTAGCAACAATTTTGTGGTCTACAATTGTGGCAGCTGTAGGAAGCACATTTCACAGCCCTCTCTCTTTACTCAGTTATACCTTGGAGATCGTAGAGAAAGAGTTCAACCTGTAATTCTTAATGATAACCACACCGTACTGCTAATGGCAACTCAAAACCCAAACCAAATCAACAAAAACAACAATAAAAGACAAAAAGAAAAAATGTACCAAGAATGTACTAATAGTAAACATGTGGTAAGGAGGCATTTCAAAAGATGTTTTTATACATATATATACACCACCACCACCATATATAAAAATATCTATATATGTAAATAAGAATCAAAACAGCAGTGTTTTTATTCCTTCTATCCCCTATATAGTATATCCTAAACTTATTCAACAGGTATAGTACAACTTTTAAGATTTCAAACTAAACTTCCTGATTCAGTTGCTGTCTTGGCTGGTATTAATTAACTAAGGGTTTAAAATCATTACAATACCATAAAAATAACAGAAAAAAAAAGAGAGTTAACTGATTTTACAGCTAAATTCTCCTGAGAAATGAAACAGAGGAGAAAACTTTAAATGCAGAACTTTAAACAGAGGAAAAAGCCTCTTGACCTTTTCACCTTGTGTGGTGCAGTGGCAGTCACACTTCCTTTAAGTGCTGCAGCATCCCAGTGTTCCTACAATTGCAGGCTGCTACAAACATTCAGTTCAAAGTCCCATGTATTTTACCTACACACATGAAGCAGACTGTCCTTACTACTTTCACCAGCTGAATACAAACTACAAACAAGTAGGTGACCGTGCTGTTATCAGGCATTTACCGAGTGCACATTGTGCCAGGGGAATACATTTCTATTTCACGTGTTCCATAAAAATCAGCCATTAAGCCAGTCGTGAATACTTCAATAAGTTGTCTTTCTTGCCAGATGGCCTACAGACCATTAGCTTCTGCATCAATTTAAATATGCTAATAACAGTTTGCACCTATTAGTTGCTATATGTTTGTAAAAAGTCACCCAAGTATAACATCAATAATGTACTTTGTTATATAAATAATCTGTGATGAATTTGTTCCCTAGCAATTGTTCCTACACAATGCATATTCCATTAACGGCACCCCATAAAACACAGAAGTGCTCACTCCTCTTGCTGCTCCCAAGTCTAGCTAAAATATGAAGTACTTTTGAAGAAGTTGTGCATGGATAATTCAGTTGTTAATCCAGTCTTGTTGCAAGGCTGTAGTAAGAAATTCCAAGTCAAACATGTATCTTGACCTCCAACAGGAAATAATTAAAAATGCACAATGCACATAGATTGGGAGAGGAAGAAAGGACAGAGTGCGACATCTAAAAAGAGGGCTGCAACTAAGAAAGCAGACTTTGTCTTTGGGATTTCCTTGGTACCCAAGTTTCAGGAGTGCTGCAATGTAATAATGTTATCAATCAGCAGAAACAGCAATTATTTAGCACTTCTAGAATTCAGGTCCTTATCTCTGTGCTTCCACTTCCGTAACTGTGAAATCAGAACTAATGTTCAACTATTTCAGAGGCTGGATCTGGCTTCACACATACCTTAACTAAGTGACCTGACCTGTAGATACCTTCTTCATGTATTCTTCTCCTCATTTCTCCCTGCTACATCCGTGACAAACTACTGCTTTTATGGATAAGCTACCTACATGCAAGTGCTCCATAATCATTAAATGATCACCTCAAGAATCCTCTGAGGGTGACTAATTGTATAAAGAAATCACTTTTGTTCTTACAATCACTCCTGCATCAAAATGTTCTATCTACCCAGGAATCGAGAGGAAGAGAAAAATCTAGATATAAACAGGCAGTACTTATTCTGAAGAAATTCCAATATTGGTATCACCCCTATTTTAATAAAGATACTGTATGCATTACAAGGAACAATGCATTGTTATGCACATGCAATTTTAGGACCTTTCTGTCCTACCCAACAGCACTGTGTACCTTCCCACTATATTCAGACATTGATTAAGCACAGGCTCCAGAGAAGGAACACAACCAAACCTTCCAAGAACAGGTGCTTTGTTTCGCATCATTTTCTCAGTATCCCCTTATAGAGTTTATAAAGCAGTATTATTAACAAATCAAATATGTTCTAGGAAAAAAACCCAATCCTTTACAGTCTCCCTCTCTCTCTGGTTAGTACTTCTCAGTAATTTTTAGGTGTTGGCGCTGAAAGAGACTAACCCCCACAATTCTTCATTGACTGCAACTGCCAAACTCTCATTCGAGAAGCAGAAATAGTAAATTATATGGTAATGTTTTATATTGATTAGGTATTCACTACCTGGCAAACCAGTTTCAAATCCTCAGTTTCTTGAGAGATGGGGCAGAAAATCACTGAAGAATTACATCTGTAATGAGGATCTCCCACTCCCCCATAACCACTGTACCTCTGAACTATCTTCATATGACTGAAGTGATTTGCTGCTGCCTTTCTTAAAAACGGCAAGATTTTAGCAGTCTGCTTTGCTTTTCAAGTGTTTGCTGCAGCAGTACCATGTCTGTGTGTGCACCTCAAAGGATCAAATCAATTCAAAGCACCTGAAATCCCACTAGAAAAAAACCCACAACTGTATTTCAGAATTCTAAAGAAAATGCTTACAGTGTGTTAGTGAAAAAAGTTTGTTAAAGATACACAGATGCCAGATTGAGCTGTGAAAGCATTCTTTGATTAATGTGACTAATATTTTTAATAATTGCCTATGACATTACTCCAGCAAGACCACACCTGCTACTTTCAGCTAATTTCAAAGCATTTGACAAAAACTTGGCAATAAGTCAGTTATCATCACTATTACCAAGAAGTATTAATAAGGTTTGTATGTTTATTTTAATAGTATAATTGACTTAATTTTTAAATGTAATTCTGGTTTTAAAAAGAAACAACCACCTTTGATTTTTGCATGAAGAAAAGTCAGTAAACTCTGTAAATACATCTCCCTTTAGTTCAGCTTTCCTCCTGACATCACAGACACTGCCTTTTGTTGTACTCCTAACCTGTCTTTCACCATCTGAAATTTTTTTTCACCATTTCATGCAATAAGTGTGTATGCCTCTGTCTGGTGAGCGCTCCTCAGTCTCTGTGCTCTGCCCAGGGCACATGTACCAGCAGCCTTGGCCAAGCTGGTGTCTTCTTGTAAATGCCGGTTACCTTAAATCTTAGTCTCTGCAGTTTAGAAAGCTTTCAACAATATGGTACATCATGTGGCTACATGTACAAGGGCAGATACCTTCAAACGAGGAGGCCACACTTCAGCTGTATAAAAAAGGTTTTATGATGGAAAAATCTTCAAAATTTTCATTAGAAAATTCCTGCAAGTTCTTTTTCTGTTGCCTATATTCCTACAATATGTCAATAATAGATGACATTACAGATGACCACAGTTAAGTTCTGCTGAAAGTCAGTAATTAGAGCCATATCTGATTAATTATCAGAAGCACAACGGAGTGCTGAGCAGTGCAGTCTGATTCATGAACTGTTAAATTAGTGAACTGGGAGACAAGACGCTGATACGTGCACGCTATGAGGCAGGCTCACCCTTGAGGTAAAATTTCTGCAAAAAGCAGAAATAAACTGAATCCTAGCACAGGATAAAAACGTGTTATCTCCTCCTGTTAGGGTGAATCTAGACCAACTGAAATTAAATTTAGATTTGAACAAGTTCAAAGCTGCCCACATCCCCTCTTTTACTGGGCCACATCATTACCTCCTATAAATTCATGTGGCTGCACTAAGCCCAGCTGAGTTACACCAGGTGACATTAAGGATGTAATGGCTGCAAGACACATTTTCAAAGCCAGAAAATAAAAAGTACATTTTAGTAGCTGACCCAAATCATAGCAAACCAGAGCACACAAATATCCCTTAAAAATATGACCAGATATCAGATTTTCCCATGCTGTACATGATGGGAGTCACTACCCTAACAAAAGTTATCCCATTCAGTAAGTTCCCAGCATGTGCTGTCACTGAAATCAATCCTCCACAACACTGACAAATATTTGCCTATATATACCCACATTCCCCTTTAATAATGAACATAACATAAATATCTGGGTAAGGAAAAAAAATGAAAAATGTATAATCTAGGGTGATATTTTATTTGCTCATCAAAAAGTTACTCGCCCAGCCAAGAAGAATTTTACAAGGTGCACATAAATATTACACATAGCCTAATATGACACTCCAGTCCTCTAAAATAGCTTTTTCAGGGCCACATGATGGATCATATTATTGTTAAATTCCAGTGACTCAGGTGCACTTCATTTCTTTGACTTTCAGTGGAAAGCCATTAACGAAGTGTATGATAGGATACACGATTTTCTATCAGATTCAGCATATTGGAAGTATGAAGTTGCTGCTTCCACTCCCCACAGCAGACTTTTAGTCAGAAAATGCAAATCCCATCGCAGTTTCTCAATCAGCTTCAAAGAAACCCCCAAACCTAATCACCTCCAAGCTCGCTGCAGTCTTAACTAGAGCAGCACCTTACACAACCTTCTTTCTCTGTATTCGCTGGGAAAATCATGGAACAATCCACATTTTGTAACAAAGGCATTTCATTCTAACTGCCTGTAAAACATTCAGCAGCGCTTAGACACAGAGCTCTGTATCAGTTTCATCTGGTTACAAAGCCAATCATACTGCAGTAACCCAGAACTATGCAGAAAATAAGTAAAAAAAGACCAATGTGGCAAACTACACATATTCAGTGTTTGCTGGGTGCGCAGGATCTCAGCATGCATGACACATCAGCAGTCCCTGCACCTTTTTGCAGCTTTTCAACAAGGTCAAGAGAATACCATCAGATCCTGGCATCTTCTTGTATTCACTGCAGTATGATCTTTATAATTACTTATCCAATAATACTGAGTGATCTCTCAACATCCAACACTCAACTCCTTTCCTAGTCCCTGTGTCCTTATCAAACTAATGAATAAGCTTTTTCTTCTTCTACAGTTGTATAAACTATTCTAAGTAACCAACAGTCATTTCTCTATTTGCATGCATGAGTCCGTCGTCCACAAAGAACAATATATTGATTTCTAGAAAAAGACGATACATACAGAACTGCAACCTAGGGTGGCTATTGTTAAGCAAACAGACTGCTGATTTAGTGAAAGCACCAACTTGTCTGTCAAAACAAACTCTTACTAAAACTTCAAGAGTTCCTTTTGAGAAGCCGTTCAGAGTCACTGGCTCTACAGTTCTATGCAAGAGGTCTTCTAGCAAAGCAAAGAATTAAAATAAAATTAAAAACTTGACTAAGGCAGCTATCTTTCTATGCTTCAAGGTTTACCTGACCACCTCCAGGAAGCAAGAAGGAATTATTCTGCAATATATAGACCTGCTCAGTTTAAGTGCATGATAGGTCTTCTCATTTTCCTCTGAAACCTGTCTGTTAGTTACTGCCAGAGGCAACAAACCCAAGTCAACAGTTGAGATTAATGATGAATATATAAAGCTGCTGTTTGAAACAACATGCTGTCCTGCACCAATTCAGTAGCATCCAGGTGTCCCTAAGTACAGCGTACTTGACAGTGAGAAGGCTATTTGCAATTAAATTTTTCAGCCATTCAAATGAAAAGCATTCTGTGCATTGCTTACACTGATATATGAATTTGCCTAACACTGAGGATTTTGCATAGCAGTGAGGCAGTTTAACTAAATGGCTCCTAGGCTCAAGAGTTCAGATTGCTTGTTATCTTTATATTTTAATTAAATGATCAATTTAGAAATTCTGCTTGCTTCATCTTGTACAACCAAAGAATTCAAGGAAATTATACAAACATGTGTGTGCCCTGCCTATTGTCCAAAATGTTTTGCTTGCTCTTGAAGAGTATCTCACCTGTACAGGGATTTTTATCTATCCAAAAAAAAAAAAAGTGAGATTCTGAAACATCTACAGGGAAATTAAGTACCTAATTACAACTGCAATCACATTGCAACTATCATCCTAAATGTTTATAAGTTCTTATAATAATTGAAAGAAACATTAATAACCATACAGTCATACCATCTTCAAAACTTTGACTGCACCTCCTGTTTTTTGGTGGCAGCCAAAACGCCAACAAAATGCTGGGCATCATGAAGAAAAGTACTGAGGAATATTGTTTTAGCACTACAGAAAATCTGGATGGGCCCACATCTTGACGACTGTGAGCAGTTCTGGTCTCAGCTCAGGAAGGGCAGTTCAAATGGTCAAGGGAATGGAGCTACCATTATTCAAGAGAGGGAAAAAATTGTCTTGGAGTGTTTGGTTTGGAGAGGGGGAGCTTGAGGGAGGATACAGCTGAGTTTTACGAAATGATTGAGGCACTAGATAAACTGAACGCAAAACTTCTCCCTTCAGTCTTAGAGCTAGCGGGCAGTCAGTGAAAGCAGCACCGAATTTCACCCCAGGCGCAAGCGTACACTGAGAGGACAGATGCACGTGCGGCGTCCCCGAGGAAGCAGCCGCGGCTGGCGGCAGGGAGCACCGGGGAAGCAGGAGGCCAGATTAGCTTCCCTGAACTGCAGCCCCTCTCCCCATGGCCTGAGACAGACGGCGAGGCTGGACAGGCCCTTACTCTGACACAGTACGGCACTTCCCGTGTTTCTGCAGATCTCCATTGTACTTGGTCAGCCTAGCGGCTAATTTCTTAGTTTCTTGTTGCTACTGTTAAGAAAAACAGACAGTGCTTGGTGGGCAAAGGGCCTTCTACAGTGTTTTTGAGTGGTGCACTGCACTAAACCAACAATATGGGGGAAAAAGTATAGTTGTAAAGTTGGCTCTCAAGACTCGGGCAGCGCTCCTGCTACGGACCGGGCCGACGGCTGGGTGCTTAATGGCGTCACCCAGCCAATGTGACCTGCTGCACCAGACACAGCAGTACCCACTTAAACATCTTACGAATCAAGGCCTTATAAATCATTACTGCAATGAAAACCAATTTGTCTCCTTAAATTATTGTAAAAGGCAGAGCCTCAAATAGCTCAAACTTCCTTTTGACAGGACTGTCGCCTACTGCGTCCTCAGTGTCCCCCCCAGACATCTCAGGGCTTCTCTGAGGTCTTTCAGACCACCTGAACGCTAATTAGCTTATCATAGCTAAGCCAAATTCTAAAATTTGCATTTCTGAAGTTAAAGGCATGAAGTTAATTTATTGCTAGAATCGTGCAATGTAACTAGACTTAAGTAGCAACTAATAATGCCTAAAAATGAACTACTTGCACGTGTTGTATTGCTACAAAGCTGGAATAAAGCAAGCATCAGGGATCATTCATAAAGCCAAACAGCTGCTGCACGAGAGGGAAACAACCTCTTAAACTGAGGTAGGGGAGAAAGATGAAGAAGTTACACAGTGAAAGCCAGAGAGATTAAAAAAAACAAAGTAACCATATATCCTCTTGTCTTCTTTAACTCTCACTGGCACTTGAGTAGGTGTTCTGGGGAAAAGAAAACAAACACAAAAGCTTTAGCTTGCTGTTTCCAGTGTACCCAGTGTACGCATCTCTGGTGCTGGCCAGGCGCTCATCGTGCACCTGAGGCGGCGGGCAGGCCCGGCTCCAGGCCCGGCTCCAGCCCCGCACCGCCAGGCCCAGCCGTTCTCCCGCGGCCTTCCCGGGCGGCGCTGCCGCCGCCACCGGCGCGCTGCTTCCG
>Ga0065711_1001075_pt1 | contig 48841 bp, 23 predicted proteins | sample Hoacrofraction12_FD_59098 | JGI IMG/M metagenome (GOLD analysis project Ga0065711, IMG submission 59098) | Hoatzin crop microbial communities from Cojedes, Venezuela - Epithelial fraction 12 v2 (version 2) | ecosystem: Host-associated > Birds > Digestive system > Esophagus > Crop | place... | reverse complement strand
AAAAAAAAAAAAAAAAAAAAAAGGCCAAAAAAAAGTGAACGTTGTAACTGTTTCCTGAGCATGTGCTGACAGAAATTCCCGTAGGGCAAGACCCAGAACAGAAACACGTGGCAAGAGATTGGGCGCTATCCAGAGACCAGATTAGCAGAGCTTTACACATCATTTTTAATATTATGGGAAGAGATGAAAATCAGTGTTAACTTTTTTTTTCCCTCCATTAAAAAAACAATAATCTCCTGGTCCTGGAACTGAACTGGACTTTCTCACAATATGAGTAACTATAATGCTTGGGGGAGAGACTTCATGAATGAAATGGTTGGCATGCTGGATTTTGTGGCAGAACATGGCTTCATGGCACAATCGCAGGTTTTGTAACTGGCTGCAATACTGTACAAGTCACTTGAGATAAAACACGGAGCTTCTTTGCTTTGCACTTCTCTGGTGCTTTATTATGTACTTCTCTTAATATGAGTTAAGCGTACTTCTCAAAGTCAGGATTGTTTGATATGGCGATACGCTATGCATGACAACTGTATTACAGAATGGTCTGATAACCCAAAATATACAAAAAATTATCTGAGATAAAGGACAGACATTTTTCAGTCTGGATTTGGTCCTGTTTCCACTGAACTCAATGGGATATGGGTTGAGGTTCTTTGTCTAGCTGAGGAATCTGCCAATCAAACCATCACATTATAAAAAGAAAAAATCCCAGACAGTTTTCATATTGGAAACATCCCTATCTTAGATATTTCTGTTTTGCGGTTACACTTCATTCCCACTTATTATTCGGGAATCTTGGTTTGAATTTATTTTCATTATTTTCCAATTTTCAGTTCCATTCAGTATTTACTAATTAAGTATACTCTCTGTAGTTTTTGGCAGTCGAGAGATGATGCACTTAATTTGTCCAGGAACTGCTTTTGAACAAAGACTGGCTAAAGCCAAGTGTAAAACTATTTCTTACTCTGACTAGGTACTGTGGGTGAATGCAGAAAACAGACTTCTTGACAGAAAGCTCAGAAAAATCAATGTCAATACGTACTTATTTTTTGGGTCTTTATGCTGCAATAAGATTGGAACAAGACATTTGGTGTGCATTGTGAAGATACACAAATTCTTATACACCACTGCCTACTTGGGGAGGCTGAAACTGGAGGCAGGATAAATAATTCCAAAACAAGATAATGGTATTTGTAGCCTGTGAGGTGCCTTTTCAGTAGACAACTGGTAACTCGTGGCATACCTAGACAGTTCCTTCGCATATGCCTTACAATTTAATATGAACTTTCACAATCCAAAATATATTGTTAAAACACGATTACAAGAAAATTTATGTAAAAGTCTTTGCAGGATTTCTGTCTGAGATTCTTAAAGGTATGCACTTTATAAAATGGGGGGGGCGAAGACAGATTAATATCTTCTATGTTTTGACTTTTAATTTTCTTTTTAAAAAAATCCTTCTGTTAAGATCCAGCTTTCTGTGAGTTCCCATTAATGTGAGTGACAGATGCTTTGCAGCAGAGGTGAGGAATTAGCTCGTTGTCTGTGTCTAACGCTTGGTTCAATGACCCTTCGTGGGTAGCATCCCATCTGACTCGAAGAGCTTCCCTTCGGAAGGGCTGTGAGGCCGAGTATTTTAAAACAGTGTTTAGCATGGTTCAAAAGTGTGCGCAGTATCACGGACAAGGTGTGTTACCGGGTTGGAATTGGTTCTTCCAATAGTTTTCTGTTGGCTGTGTGGATGAATGTATTACATAAACAAGATTTTTCTGGTTAGTCCTTATACTTAATTGTCTACTGATGCATCCTCAGGAGAGGAATGCATAAGCTTTGCAACTCCACCTGAAATCATAGGTCCCTCGAGGCTAGTATTATGTCTTCAGCACCATCCTACACACGGTGCTTCAACGGGAGTTTGAAAAAGCCCACAATACCTGGTCAATCATACAAAGCTGGATGATGAGCGAGGAGAGAATTCCTGTCTGCCTCCTTGGGCGATCAGTTTACATCCTGAAGCACAACATTTGATTACCCCTCGCTTAGCATGGAAATGTTGGTTTGGCCATTAAATTAGTCCCTTTTCAAAGAACTAGGTATTTTGTCTGATTTCTGTGACTTCATGTGGCTGTGAATGCCACAGGCCAGGGCACGCTGCGTGAGCAAAATGTTCCTTTTGTTTTAAACCGACCTGCTTCTCTCTGTGGTGCATGCCCTGTTGCTCCCATGTCTTGGACAGGGTGGAGAGGAGGCTGGCTCCTCCATTGTGCCCCTGTAATCTGAAAAAGTGCATTTTAAATTCTCTTCTTTCAGTGATTTGCTTCCAGTTTCAGTGGTTTTACTCTGTAAGAAAACCTTGTCTTACTATTGTAGCGTATCTTCAACTGCTTTTAACTCCTGTGATAACGCATCAAAACTGAATACAGGTTTTCTGGTTTTACCACTACGTAACACGTTGTCATTGTTAAGTAAATTCTTACTGCATCCAACTGTGTAGTTGCCTTGCTGTTATTGTCACTGCTCAAGAACGTTGTACATTATTCCTGCAGCACTGCTGTTCCCAAAGGTGCTGTAAGTTCAGACCCAGTTGACCCGTGCAGGGACCAGAGACTCTTCTGGTGTGTACCCCTCTGCAGGAGAGGGACTGCAAAGCCCCTGCTGTCATTAGGTCTGAAGTCACCAGAATGAATCTTCGGGTGAAGAAACTTTCCTACTTGCATCCTGTGTTACACACAGCAAGGGGTCTAGCAATAGCAGTTTCGCTGGTAGGCAACTGGAAATCTGGATTCAGAGAGGGCTTACTAGGAACTTCATTAGTGGCTGTAGCAGGTGATGGCTACGTGTAAGATAAATGCCACCTTTCACATAAGGGACTTACGCTTTCTGATCATGGAGTAGTAAAAGCCTTGCGATGGGTTGATTTGTTGTTTTGAGTTACTGAGTTACCGTCAAGCATCTTGTGAGACAGGGCAGGCTGTACCGACAGTCAGACTGCAGCAGCAGAGCAAGCCATCTGTAACCACTGTTGATTCTCCCCAGCTTTGTCACAAGGTTAGGGAGATGGCAAAAAGATTTATGCTCGTGAACAGAAATCTTCTGTATAGCCAGAAGCCCTCAAATTTAATGAATTAAGGAGGGATAAGGATTTTTTTTACATGTGTGAGAGTATTTATTTATATACCTCTCTATATAGCTATATATAGGCACAGATATATATTAAAAGGCCCCAAAAGGCCCTGCAAATTTACTGACTTATACCAGTTACAATTAAAGTAAAATATATGGTATATATTTATTATTAATATCCAAACCAAAGCAAACTATGGTTGTAGTACAGTATTAACAGGAAATGTCCAGGCTATTACTTACTGAAACATACACGGCTGAGCTACTGCCTGGGAATTTTTAATGTATCCAGCTGAGTTCCTGGTGTAAGTAGTGTAGGGTTTCTTCTCCCTCACAGAAAGCATCTCCTTTCAAGCTCTTCTCTGTTGCTAATGTATTATCTATTTAATTTGTATCAGGAATGAGTCCTCCTCTCTTTTAACAACCTGAATATCACAGCAACCTAATGAGTAGGCAAATATTCAGGAGAGAATTAAAACCACGGCACTGGGAACTGGACAGTTAGCTGATGAAAAGCCTCCCCTTGAGCGTGCCAGAGCACATTGCACATGCATGCACACACACACAAAATAACATTTTAGGAACCAGCTCGCGCTGTAGGCATTGTGATGAGCATTTTAAGGAGGCAAATCCCCATGTTGGACACTTGTACTAGTGCAGCCAGATTTTTTCTGCCGAGCAAAGCTTTTTCCAAGCTAAAAACTGTGCCTTAACTTCTGGGAAGCATGTTCAGTTCCCTGTTTGGGAGAGGCTGAGCAGAACGTGTAGATTCTATGGTGACCTGCTCAACTGTACGAAACTCTTCACAGCGAGGAGGCAGTGCTGGTCAGGCGTTACACAGAGCTCTCGGGGTGTCAGCTTGGGTTCCTGTGCTGCAGTGAGGCCCTAGGACACTGGCTGCCGGCAGCCAGCCACGCTTGCTGGGCTCCCGTGCTGTGACAGCGGTGCTGAGCGGGGCAGCGAGCTGGTGCTCAGCTCACCTGGCTGGAGCAGGGTCCTGCACACCTCCGCACCCCTCCCGCCTCGCACTGGGAATCTCACCGGCCCTTTACCAGTCTTTTCAAAGGCTGGGAGGCACAAACGCGATCACAACTGTTGAGCTCACACATAGGAGAAACAGGAATGTAAAAGAGTGTCAATGGGGAGGAGCGCTGCTTTGAAAATAACAATAAAAACTGCCAAATTCTTCTCACACAGTTAAGATTTCAGTAGCCTCTGGGAGTAGTTAAACTGGGTAGGGAAGCTGGGATTTTCAGTATTCCCTCAGCGGGACACCTTAAATGTACCGGTTTTGTTTGACATGCAGCATTATTTGCATGGAATTTAAAAATGCGCTCACTCGCCCATCCTAACAAAGCAGCGGGCAGGGAGCAGCCCGGCAGGCCTCTCTGGGGTGCAGCGTTCCCCGGCAGCAGCCGGGACAAGGCATTCCAAGAGGAGGCAGAGGAAACCTAACACGGGCAGTTGCAGAGTTCTCTCTCACTAGAAGTATTTTCCTCCCTCATTCAGCGTGGTTTCTGGCTCATCCAGGCCTTGGAGTCCTCAGTACATCTTTTGTTTCTCTTTTAAATGTGCGTGTGGTCATTATCCGCATAAATGTCACTATCATGAGCTCTCTGAGCTATTATCTTTCCAATGAAAACAACTGCAATCTTTTTAATCTCCTTTCAAAGAGAAGCATTTCCAGGCTTCTGACAGCATTTCTGGCACGTCGACGACATCGTCCCCATGCGCGCCGTTTGGAGGGGCTGGGGACAGTCTTGCAATTTACGGTTGTGCTTTGCCGGCACTCGCTTGCAGCCTCGGCAGAGACGGCAGCAAAGGCTTTTCTGCAGGTCCCAGCAGATCACGTCAGCCCCATCTTCATGCCATAGTTCACCACAGACGCGCATTTGAGAGCATTTGCAGAAGATGTGACTTGTAGCTGGGCTGCGCGACAGCTCGTTCGTGTTAAACTGTTTCTCCGATGAGACCTTTGAGGAAAAACTGCAGCCACATGGGAGTGTGGCTGACCTTGGCGTTTAGCTGCTTCTTAGCAAATCAACTCGGTATTTTCCCCCGAGGTTCTGCTCTTCAGCAGTTCAGACCCCAGAGAGCGTTTTCTGTCTCTGACCCGAAGAGGGCACAGGTGGCCCTGCCTTCCCTGCCTCCCTTTGCACCACCTCTGCAGCCCCAGGCCTGTACCCTCGGGCAGCGCACGGGCCACCCCCGCGCTTTTTAATATGCACTTAAAAAAAAAAAAAGTTTTTTTTTTTTCTTTGCATGTTGTCTCTTAGAATTTGTCTTTAGTCCTCTATTTTACGTATTGCTGATCATCGCTTATTGGGGGGGGAGTTATCTTTCTCAAGAAGAATTTATTTTCCAGTTCTTACGTATTCGGCTTGAAAGTATCCTTGCCTTCACCCATTTCACAATACTGGTTTATTAGTTGGGGACATTTAGTGTCTCTGTGGTTTGTATTATATGCTGTTATTTTCTTGCTTTGGGAGATGGAATTATTTCAGCATAGGATGGATTTTGGCTGGTCGATTTATTTAAGCCCCTTGTAATAGAGCGTCACTGTGACAGCTTTTGGCAGTGTTCCTCTGTCTCTCATGTTAAATTTGATTAAGCTGTTGTCACCATTAATTCACAGTTCATCTATATTTACCTCTTGAACGCTCCCATGTAGTGCTTAGCCCTAAGTCAAGCGTCGCCTCGCTCCCTGGGTTTAATCCTAATTGCTCCAAGCAGCAGTCGTGTAAACTGGTGAGGAGCTGCTGTTGCACATCGTGGTTTATGGTGTTTGAATGGCTTGGGCAGTGGTAGAGGAAGACACCAGTGAGAGATTTAATCTGTTTTTCAGTTGATTCTTTGTACACCTGCAATGATTTGTGCTCAATATTTTTTTTCCAGCTAGGTTGACATGTATTATGACTTGCAGGGGTACTTTTATGTCTACGCCTCAGGCCCCGTGGCTGTGAAGTTTCAGCAGGGTGGCTCTCAGGCAGGTGGTTTTTCTAGCATCGGAAGGTTCTAGCGCTGCTCAAAGAGCTGTTTCTTATGCTCAGCAAAAGCTCCAGCGGCAGCAGAGAGTATATGGTGAACATACAGCCCGCACAGCCCGCGCATTTGGCAGCGTAACACTGGGCTACGGAGCAAAAGGTGATTTGTCCCAGCTACCGAAGGAGGGTGAAAGATCCACCTTCTACCTATTTACTCATTTATAGGGTTAGTTTCATGCAGCTCTACAAGAGGCCTGTAAATGATCGGCCAGGTTTTTGGTCCCAAATGACCATCGGACAGTTCTCTGGCCAAGGGTTCGTCCCTTCTGGGCCAGCTGCTGCCCCAGCCCTTGGTGGGACAGTCGCGGTGCGGCTGGGAGGAAGCGTGGAAGCTGCTCTGCTCCACTGGTTGCAAAGGATGCCCAGGGACGCCATGGGTTAGTAAGGCTCTGCCTCAGCTGCTCCAGCTCCGCGGTGGAGTGTTGGGTCAGGGTCCATTCCCTGTGCGGTGCTGGCCCGAGTCCCAGACGTCTGGGGGGAATTTTCCATCTCTCAGGTACAACCACTTCTCGGTCTTCCACTGGGCAGTGCTGCATGAGCAAACACTTATTCCGTTTTTTAATTTGAAAGAATGGTACCATGTGTTGCAGTTAAAGCTGTATTTCTAGGTCTGAAAAATTCTACACAAGGAATAACTGAAACAAATGCTTTTCTTTGTCTTCACTGAAACTTGGGTGTAAAGGTTTACCCCGTTACAGCTATGAAGGCACTTAAACAATTTACTTGCATTTACCTACTCTAACTTAATTCTCTCCTTCTGTATTCTGGACATGTTTCTTGGCTCACAAAAGTTGCAATTAAAACCAAGCTGTGTCTAAGTTGTGTACTGAGGAGTGGTGTCATTTTGATCCTGTCATTATGGCTAGCACAGGAAGTCAGCGCAAAGGAACAGACATCTTTTCTAACTCCCTTTCCTCCTAAATGAATACCTGAAAGCAGCACTGCATTAACTTTTTTTTACAGTATAATTTGTACCTGCAAAATAAACATTTCTATAGTTTGGCCATCGTGGAAATAGGGCCTTTCAAGTACTTATTTTCCCATATTGCGATGTGATATGTGAAGTTTTTCTGTATTTTCTTTTTCTAGGCTTGCTCCCAACATAATCTCTCCACTTGTCAGCCCCCTGAAAGCATTAGTTCCACCTTCCCTGTTGCAGAAACACGGCTCTCCATCATCACACAGCCAGTCACCAAATGGGCAGCAATTTTCTGGAATACCAAATAAACCATATGCTCAATTTCAAAACCAGTCTGTACAGCAGGGATCTCAAGGTAACTCTTCCCTCTTTTTTTTTCTTTTTTTTTTTTTCTTAAACTTTCCTAATTCCAAGTTGGGGAGAAAGAATTTATTTCAGTTTTATTAAGGGACATACCGAGCAAAATTTTCAGACCAGTTCATGCTGTGATATGTTATCATAATGGGGAAAGCTATCACAACGGCAGATTTCTTGCATTTATTCAGGTTTTTTTAGGACATGTTTTCAAAAAGGTCCTGACAAGAATGAATTATGCCCTCAAATAACTTCAGATAACTTCTCCATTTAACGATGAGGGGAAATATTTAGCCCAGACTCACCCTGTGATTGTCAGTACCGGATTGCTCTCACCACGCAGTGGATGGCCACTGGCTGTGCACCTCACCTGCCTGCTCACCCAGCCCTCCGGCAGCAGGGAGAGAGCGGCCCTGCCAAAGCAAACCCCCCTAGCCCCAAAGCACATGGGCTGAAGCACACCTTGGCAATGTCCTGCTCAGCCCACCGACAGTGATGCAGTAGACATGAGCTTAGACAAAGAAAAAATAGTTTGCCATTTATTATTTAGAGGTTTGGTGTCTGTATCATTTTAGATAATAATGTGCAAGGGCACTCTGTACAACTATAGAGCGCCAGTGTGATCTGAGGACAGGAATGGGAGCAGCTAAGCAGCTGTCCCACTGCTTAATTTAAAACATTTTTTTGTTCTGAATTACCCAGCCTTTTTAATCAGGAGCTTATTTACCTATTCCGAAGTTCTGCTGTGGGAGCTAATTAATGTTTCTGCAATTTTTGAGGTATAAATTAGCAAGAGATAATATTATCACAGATTTTTTCCAGTAACAGGAGCTTGCATATTTAACAAATGTGGTATATAATCCAGATGGCATGCTGCTGAAGTGTAGTAAATATTCACAATAAAGAAGTGTGCAGGACATCTGTCTGGTTGCAAGTATAACTAGGTGTAGAAGTTTATACAGGCAGATAACCAGCTTTTTGAAATGCTTTTTGCAGCTGTACTGTCATTTGTATAAGGTCATTTTTGGCTGGTGAAGTATCACATGTGATCAGTTTACCAGTGGGCAAAACAGGAGGTTTGCATTCGCTCAACTGATGCGACGGCAAGGTGTGAAACGCCGGGGTTGAACACAAACCCAGTGAGCAATGCACGGCTGTAATGGGGCTCAGCCTCCCAGCAGTTCCCTCTGCCCTTCATTCTCTGAGGAGTATTTTTGCTCTTTGGTTGAACTGACGGAGTCTGAAAAGTTAAAGCGTATTATATTAAATGATTTGTGCTGAAGGGAAAACTAACTCAACCTGATGCTCAACAGATTATTCAATTTAAAAAGATTAACTCTGTAAGGGAAAAGTGGCAGATTTATGATAGCATATAATGATATATGATTATGTTACTATAATGAGCTAAATAACTACAAACCACAAGAGGAAAGTTTAGCAGCTCATTACTGTGGCAGAAACAAATGCATAGACAGAACAAGTTTTGAACCACTTAAATAAATTGACTTTATTCCTTAAGAAAACCACATTTCCTTCTGAATGAATTGTTGCTTTCTAAGTGTTATGTCGTGTGGTTTTGAAAAAGCAGTAATTTTCCACTTTGGCCAAATGTTGAAGTATTATTATAAATTCATTATGGAAATGGTCATTCAAAAATCAATTTTGATTAGCAGCCCTTGAAATCAGTTGATCTGTAACCTGTACTTAGCTGTACTTGCTCTACATCTTTTTTTGCATCTCAGTTCATGAATAACACATTTTTCTAATGGAATCTGTAGTAATTTGTGAGTTTTGAATTTTTGCCGAGAGAAGGAACACTGTATGAGCCTAGCCGTAGAGCTAGGCAATTGTATGGAAGCACAGACACACTGTGGATCTGAAATTTTTAGAAGACAGCACGCTTCATCAAGCTGGCAGCAGAAATACTGATAATGAAAGAATAAGCTGACATTATTTATATGTTTAAACCTAGTTGTAGTAAGATCACATGGAAATTATTACATGCTGAAAGAATTTGGCAGGCCATGGAATCCTGTAGTTATTTATACCTGACATTATTCCTTGTCAGAAATTTTATGGAATTTGAAAAGCTGAGATTTATTTGCACATACATGTAAATGACATGGCATAACAAGATGGCATTTAATAGGCATATTCCAATGATTTGCTCATTACATCATTCATTTTAAAGCTGCTTGAAGTTTTCTAAGCCGTGCCTTAGAGAAACAGAGGCAGCCAGTGCACTGTGTGAAGTGGCTAACTGCAGCTTTTCTGTTACAAATTATTTCAAAGCAAAATTCTGACTAAATGTTATGTTTGGAACTCGGCTTATTCCTTTATTAACTGTTACATTTCTACATCTACTGTACATAAAACATTTAATAGTGATCATTTAAACTGACAGGATATTTAGTAAATTCTTCACTTGAAAATTAACCTCAGAAAATTTTTGCTTTAAATCAAAACTGAAGGAAAACCTAAAATCCATGTGGAAAAAAAAATATTGGTGAAACACTTGTTGCAAAATTGGTAATACACTCCTGCTTTCCCAGAAGGAGCAGGGATGTTTGCACCAGACAAGCCTTCTTGCTTACTTCATATTTTAACCACTGAAATGAGTCTTCTTTCAGAACTTGTAAAAAATGCTCCGTGGTTAGTTTACTCTAATCAACCATATGTGGCTGCTAATTGAACCATTGATTATGGGATTTTAATCATATCTTAAGTCCTAATACTTTCTGTTTAAAGTATTTCAAAAAATCTAAAGGAACCACAACAAAATAGCATGAACCAAAAGCACCGTTGCTTCATACTGCACATTTTTTAAATGTACAACTGCAGTAAAGCTCTGACTTGTACTGCATATTCAAATCAAACATTGTATTGCCTGCAAGCAACAAGTTTCATTTCCTGTGGTTGTGTAAAATGAATGAAACCTTATCTGGCAAGAGCACCCGTTGTTACAAAAGTCCTTGTGGCTGCTTTAACTCACGTGGCCTTTCCATCTCTAGTCTGATGACTTTGCTTTTTGGGAACACTTAGCATTTAAACAAGCTGGCAGTTCTTCCTTTTTAACAGTGTAAAAGATGTGTGAGGCTCAGGTCCTCTGGAACAGACTGACTGGCCTTTTGAGCCACGCCAGGCTACTGAAGGCCATCAGCAAGAGCCAACCTACCTCATACCAAAAGAAACTCTCCCATGTGTCTCTGAAACAGCGGGTGGGAGTACAGAAAGCACATAAAAAGTCATGAAAAAAATCTTAGTGACATAGCAACTCACTGATCCTGCAGTCCTTCAACCTGGAGGTTTGCGATTTCAGTCACTCCAAGACTCATTTCCACCTTCCAGGAGTGACATTCAGCTGGCTACACTTTCAAACACAGCTTTTAATGCTGCAAGCACAATTCTTCCTACCAGTTTAAGTGCAGGGAACATCACCAAATTCTTCTATACGTCCTAGTAGTGGAACTGCAGATCAGGTTCACCAGCTGCAACTGCAGTTCTTCAGCATTTCAGATGTAAGGCCAGAGTCCTGCTGAATAAACCGCTGCCACTGTCACTCGGCATGAAACCTCCCTGCAGCCACTTGAGAGGTCACTCCGAAGGCCAGTCATGTGAGCACACAGCAGAGACACACAAGTGCTTGCTGACCGGTCTCCAGCCAGGCGGTGAACTGCCTGGTGTAGAATCCCCACGCAAGGGATAAAGCAGGCACCAACTCAGTAACCTGCTCAGTGCCCTTGTCTGTGCAGGAGAGCTGTCTTGCGTCTCCACCTCTCTCACCTTTTCCAATTGCAGAAGCTTTGGGGAGTCTCTTTATCCTTCACCTTTCATCCCCAAGGAAGCAGCTACCTGCCTTTTAGTCCACTCTTCCCACAGCCATCCCTGAGCCTCTTCCCACATGCATGACATGCCTTGCATAAAGCCTCTGCCCCTTTCTTATAGGGTCCCACTGTCTCATCATTTCTATGAAGCTAACGAAAAAGCAAGAAAGCTTTCATTATACGGCTCAGCTCAGAAGGGTTAAAAGTCCCATTTTTAGTGTCATGGTTTGTTTTACCTGACCAGTGTTCCTGATGCAACCTTTCCCTTCCTCACTTTGTCTTTTTCTCTAGTTTGATACCTGCATTTATCACATCTGCAAGCACATTACAACAGGCGTGGTGTATTTCTCAGTATATTCTTTGAGAAACACGTAGCAGAAATTTGGTCTTCGTGAATACAGCAGTGCAGTAACACTAGTATTTTCCTACACCGTGTCCCTTCACTGGATAGTCCCAGTAATACTTTTTGCACTGCATTTTCAGATTATCACACAGTGATGCAGAGGGATAGATACTGCAATCCAAAGGAGAATTTGATTGCTTACGGCAGTTCTTTTCCAGACTTCTGACTCTGAGGCAGTCCTCTGCCTCAGGTATTTTCTCCTGAGCAGCTAGACAGTGTAACTTAGAACACTTCAAAAGAAACCTTTACCCACAGGTCTTGAGAAAACCCTGGATCCGACTAGTTTCAATCCAGTTCTGTCATGCTTGGATGTTCTCTCATTTTCTAAGCCACTGTGCCAGCCCTGTAGATCATAAAGCTATTTAATTGATTTAGCAAAGGCAAGCCTGGGAGCATGACGAAAGGGCAGCAATTACAGAGACAGAGAAAATACACGTCATGCCTTCCCTAGAAGTGATGTGTATAGCAGACATTCTGGAAAAGGTTCGGTTTTTTTCTCTAGAAATGCATGTAAGTGCTCTCTGCAAGCAGTTGTACCTCATCTGAAGCCAAGTGTCTCATTTTTTTTCACTGCTCATGTGAAAAGGATATATTTTTAGAAGGCTTACAGCAAAGAGTTAATGTTTTGTAAACAGAAGGCAGTATAATTACCAAAAACCAATCAATAAAGCACTGTAACTAAAACCACATCAAAAGATGGCTTTGCTACCTCTCATAGAGCTCTTTGGTTTTTTGAGCCAGACTCTCCAGGCAGTAAATAGAGGTGGCTGTCTATTTATTCCGAGGAAGCACATGCATCATTTAATACTCTGTTTTCCAACCGGGCCTTCTTCTCTACAGCAGCAAATATGAGCAGCTTTGGTACAGTGTGCATAGTGTCTTTATCTAATACAGTCATCCATTAGTACTTCACCAATCATGGATATCAACAATTTAGGTATTTTGCGGTGGAGAATCATAGGTTCTCAAGGAATAAATCATCTAATCCTTGCAGATTCTGCCAAAACACATATTAAACTGTGAAACTTCAGAGCAAATCTTTCACCACTCAGTGAGTTCACTGCATTTCTACTAAAGAATTGCCTCACTTAGCCTTATTTATTACCACCTTAGAAAACACAACCAGAATGAACAGACAGACTCCGAGCATTGCCTGATGTTATCTACTTGGTCAAACTTTGCTAGTAAAGGGAAAAGGTAGAAAAAGACAGGTCATCTTTCTTAGCAGGAAAAAGCCTACACGCTGCATGACTTGTAAGGGACAAATGCCACCCTGTGCAGCACCCAGACGCTCTGGTGACAGACACGGCTATTTCACTTCCAAACAAACAGATGGAATAGCTGCACAGCTGGCCCAGCGAGTCAAGTCTTCCACTGGTGAGCGGAGCTGTGCTGACGTCTGTCAGCTGAAGATCTGGTTGTGTCTGCGTTTGAGTCAACTACCCGGAGCTTTTGCAGTAGTTCCTTAGGAAATGTTTCAGGCTGAATATGACTGAGGGAAGAAAGACAACGGCCCCTTATTTTTTCTGGCAATTAGAGGAGAATCCTGATGGCACATTCTACTAACTTTAAGCCTGACTTCGTTGACTTCAGTCGCATATAAGGGAAGGGACAGTCAGAGAAGGTAGGAAAAGGGATAGTTAATATGAATGTGCAATTAGTGTGCTATGCACCTGGAATCAGGAAGAGGTTATCGAGGCAGGAGGAAGGAAGAGAATTAAATCAGGCCATGGTGGCATGTTTTGATGTCACCCTTACTGGAGCAAATAACATTTTCTTTTGGGATGCTGGCACAAACTTGTAAGTTGTAAAATTCCTTCATCAGCAATTCATTTGTCCTTTACTCTTAAATATCTTATTTTGGCTGGCAAAAACCAAACTGCTGGTCCACTGGTAATATGATACTTTAAAAAAAAGCAGGAGTTAAGAAATGTAGGGTGTGTGAGGGACAGAAGTCAAACACACGCCAAAAGCAGAATGACCAAGGCCGCCAGAGACCATACAGATTCATGTCGGCACTTTTCAGAAGCAAGAAGAGCCTCTAGCTGAACTCAAAGTCTTCACCTGACGTCCATCTGGAGTCAGTCCTGCACCTCTAGTTCAATTTTACTTGCAGACTGTGGCCCCCTGTGTTCAGTGAAAGGGATTTCATTTGAAATAAGCAGTCTGAGAAAGGAGAGGTTTAAGGCATTCTTAAAGGTATTTTGAATAAACAGCGCCGTCTCCAGCAGTGCATAACGCACACTGGATGGGAAAAGACTTTACTCAACTGAAAACAGCACAGTGCAATTCATTTAAATATTGCATTATTGTATTTAAATTCAAAGTAACTCATTATAGACACATTCTCGTAGGAGGTGAGCATCCTGGACCTGATCCAGCGCAGTACTTACTGCTTAGCGTGGAACACAAGAGGGCCGTTGACTTCCTGCAGCTGATCTATTGCCTGAAATGAAGCGCATCCTTGACATTTTTGCTTGATGGGGATCACAGTCCACAGCACCTTGTGGGACCGAGTCTGATGTAGCTTTTATATTATTACGCCTTATAGAATAGCATGATCATTTTTCCATAGTTTAAACTGAGGAACTAAAAAAACCCACAATAGTAATGAAATACTGTGACAGAAATGGAGCTAATACCATTGCAGCAGTGTTAAAATGTGTGTGCAATGTCTGTTTTCAGGTTACCAAGGCAGCTTTCACTCAATACAAAACTGTTTCCACTATGGAGACTGCTACAGAACAATGGACCAGTCTGTCACCAGCGATGTGCTGACAGGGGAATCCCACTGCTTTAATCCTCTGAGGCAGAACGGCTATCACATACTCAATGCACCTTTAGCTTCACCAGGTAATTTATTCCACCTATAAATAATTATCCATATATTTTTAGCAGGAGGGGAAAAGAATGCATTTTATAGTCAACGTTACTACAAAAATATGTTTGCATAAAAAACTCAGTAACTGAAATTCATTTGCATCTATAAAAATCCCAGAAGGAAAGCAAATTTGTTTTCTTTAATCCTCCTGTATTTGACTGATGCACAAACTCTGCTTTCGTTCTGCCTGTCATCACAGGCACCACATCGCTCAGGAGTGCTGACAAACAAGACACTTCTCGCATTTACTGTGTGGGCTATTAATTTTTGTACATCTCTTCAGGTATGCTCAAGCAGGCTTTTATAATCAGATGAAAGTTAAGAAGATTGTTAATACAACTCTCAAGAAAGTAGCAGCACCAGGGACTTCCCGTCCATGTAAGAATGAACGGATGGTTTTGTTTTGCAATAATGACCTTTACGAAATGGAAAGGCACTGCTTTGATAAATCTTCGTTTGTTTTTGTTCGGCAGTTCCTTTGTCTTGTGCTGTTGCACATTCATTGCAATTGTATTTTCCTGTTTAGCTACATATTTGCATAATGTAAAATTTGCAACAAATGATTATAGCTGGATTACTTCAATATTTAAGTATTCATTTTTATAAATATTTTTTCTACTTTTAAAACCACAATTAAGAATTGACAGAATTACTGAAATCAAACAAAATGCGAGTATTGTCAGAGCCATGAAACACTACCATTTACTGCAATCTTTACATACAGATCTCCAAGAAATTTTTCTTCATGTCTGAATTCAGGAGGGCATCTTGGTTACGGACGATACCAAAAACATATGTTTAAATGCTTTTTTGAAATGGGGCCTGAGTCAGACCACAAAATTACAGTTGACTTTCCTGTTTGTTTTGTATTAAAGGAGACTGTTCAGAGAGAGCGCGCATGCATTTGTCTGTTGTTCCATACTAGAAAGTGCACGCATCAGTAACGAACAGAAGGGAAAAGTTTAAGATGAAGCTTCAGCTTTGAATTCTTTTGTGTTATTCATAAGTTTGATGTTACTAAAACATAGTTTTTTCATCTTAACATCGAATTTCAAGTTTAGATTGACAGCCTGCAATATTTAAAGAACAGACTAAATAAACTTTCCAAAAGAAATTGTAGGAACAAAGAATAACACTATGGCAAGACACCAAATTCAACAACAGTTGATTTTTCTGTCTAGGGCTAAACTATTATGAAATGTTTCTGTGTAATATTTTTGTTTTTAGAGTGGTTATTGAGGTATGCAAATACTTTAAAAGCTGAAACATAAATATATATGAAATATATAAATCTTATCTCGTCTTTTTGTGTATAAAATAGAACCATTCAGGTTTGCAAGATTCATCAAGGCTATGCATTAATTTTTTTTTCAAGCTTTTATAGCACCATTAATATTAAATGAGATCTCATCTCACAGGAATGCCAAATGTGACTGGCAAACAGCTGTTCCATGAATCACATTAACAGTCAATAAATTTTTATTTTCTGTTCAGGACTTTGGATAGTTTACTCTATCTGGAATCTAATAATGATTTCTGGGGTGTATGCTTATCTTGGGTTTTGTCCATTTGTGGTTGTGTATCCACCCTGTATACAGGCTCATCAAACAGAAATTAGCATAACATAAACACTCGCAAAACTTATCAAAATACCGGTCACTCCACTTGGACCGATGCAGCACAGGGCAGATAAACAGGCCAAGGTCGTCTCCCAGAGACTTTGGACATAGGCCGCATGCCAGATTTCTGCAGACAGCAGAATTTGACCTGTAAACTAACAGTAAATTAATATGTCATAGGAAAATGCAGAAATGTAAATAAGTAGAGAATTTGGTCTCAAATAACAAAAACATGCGTAATAGTAAAATACCTATAATTAAGTTCTAAGGAGTGAGCCGACGGTTCTTTCTGAAATCAGTCAGCCCTACCTAGACACACTTGCCTGCAGGGTTAGGCAGTCTGGAGAGATGAGAGAAGGGCTGAAGAGGAGAAAAGAGCATCGTTTTCCAGAGGGGGAGCTGAGGCACAGAAAAACAATGGCTCCTTCGTCAAGCAGAGGATGGAGCCAGGTCCCAGTGCTTTAACCACGAGGATCAGCCATCCACACAGCGACTTGCAATTCACACGAATGTGGTTTGTAAGAGATTTACTTTCGACAGCAGGCACTTAGTTCACAGACATGTTCTTAACTGGAAGAATCTTGTTCCATGTGTTGCCTCAGCTGATTTAATGCTGCTGCTGATTATTGCAGTTGTGGTAGGTGGGCTCTGTGGGCCAGGTGCAGGAGTCAGAACCTTGCGCTGAAGCTCACGCAGACAATTGCCTAAAGACCCAGCCCAAATCAGGTGGTACAGGGTAAAACAGAACACGTATGTGAAAGGATGAACATAAGGGGGGGGGTCGATGCTTCCTGCAGTAGTTTGGGGAAGGGTAGTGGGGTGTGTTAGAAAGCTGCTGAAGGAGAAGGCTGAGGTTGCCCAGCACCAAGGCAGAGAGCAGGGCCTTGGGGCAGACAGGAGGGCGTGGCTGGTGCGAGGAGGAGTGGGGGCACAGGGACAGATACAGAAAGGAGAAGGGCAGGGCAGGGTGAGAACACAGCAGGGGTGAAGCAAGGAAGGAGCTGGACGGCAGTAAAATGAGTATGTGCATGTGAGCCTTGACTGGCCAGCTGCAAAAGCTGGTTATAGCGGGGCACAACAGGAAACGTTCGTGTCCTTTGGGGTAGGCAATAAACCTTTTGTTTTGGGCTCCCTGGTACTCCAGCTGCCACAGCACCTGGTAGCAGGCAAACCTGTTCCTTTCCACAGGCGTGGACAGCTCAGGGAGGCTGGTAACAGCTGTGGCGGTTTTGCGTTAGAAAAGGAGGACAGAGAGATTCTCCCCCACCATAGCAGCTTTCTGGTAGCCTGGCAAGCACCAGCCAGCTTGGCCAGGTGAGGACCCAGCAGCATGGTGGGCTTTGGTGGCCTGAGGACAACGTGGTGCACAGCTCCTTCCACACGTCCCATGAGCCTGACCTGACCCAGACACACTTCCGCAGGCCTCACCTCTGCAGTGTGTGGGGCTCCAGTAAATGTAGGACCCAGACTTCTTCTGCATCTTACAAGAAGCTGGGAGACACATGGAACATTTTTACAAAGTGCCATTAAAAGGAAAAACACACAAACCAAGAGGACTGCATGACTTTCAGTGCACACTTACTAGGATCCTTGCCCACTCATTGTTTTGACATCCTATTCAGATAATGACTGTAAAGTCCCAAGAGAGTCATACTCCGGTACTTGCACTTCACGTGCAAATGGGTAGCTTTCTGCAGAAATGAGTGGGCGCTTCGTCCGCTGCGACACGAATGCCCATGGAGACGAGTTTGTCTATCTCCTGGGTAAGACTTTGATGGGAAACCCTATTGTCTTTTCATTAACACTGTGCTGTACTGTGTAATCCCAGGCCTTGAACTATGCTTCCTTCCTTATATGTCCTGTGGTACTAAATTATGTCCATACAATTTGTCACGCTTTCAGGCTATGATGCAATCTCTGAAGCACAGTGTGTAGCTGAAGACATGGTCTCCAACGGAACTGATGAAAATGGATTCTTCCAAAACGGCACCTTTGATCACTGCTTGAATCACATTCCTTCCATCTATACAGATACCTAAGAGCAGTGCCGACCTTGTTTCCTTTATTATACCTATAACTGTGTATGTAATAACAAAGGTGTTGTTCAAGTACTTTTATTTAGTCTGTATCCCTATATGTGCTCATTTAAACAAACACCTCACATTTACCAAACCATTTTATACATGAATAGTCTGTATAAGATAATATTGGAACCTGTTCCTTTGCTGTGGCACTTTGAAATTCATGCTTTAAGGGAATGAGGAGCATTTCAAGCAGCTTGTTTTGTAAGTTCTCTCAGTAAAGTGTAAATGTAAGTTATATAATAAACTTGTAAAGAAGGGGGTTTTTTTTCCAGAAAAGTATGTTTCAATTTGAGAATGTCAGTCCCTTTAATCAGTTTTCATTTAACTCATTGGTCAATTCTTCTGGTTTTTTTTTCTTTTTTTTTTTTTTAAACTAAAAGGATTTTTTTAATCACAGACCTCATGTATATAAAGATCTTCATTTGCTCAGCTGGTTTTATATTTTCAGTTTTACAAGAAAGCATTAAAAACTGGAAACAAGTGTACTGTCATTTCTTAACATCATCGGTCTGCCTAATAAATCCTAATATTGCGTTCTTAAAATGCCTGAGAGTGATTTAAACAAAGCAGTGACATTTCAGTAACTGTGAAATTAAAGCAGCCCAAGTGTACATGAAGAAAACCCAGGGGCCTGCAGACTTTCAGTGGAAGGGCCGGCAGCCTTCCAGCATGGGGCAGCACCATGGGCTGGCTTCCCGGAGCTGCGTGCCACCGGCCCTGCAACCTCTCCCAGCCTTCCTGCTGCCGCTGGCACGGTGGGTGCATCAGCACATGCAGCCATCCCAGCAGTGCAGGGGAAAATTAGATGGAGCTCAGTTGGCTTTTTGCTTCCACAAGTAAATGTACAGCCTCATCCCATGTGAGATCCGTGGCACGTTCACACTGAGTGTGGGGCAGGTCACCCGATTTCTCCATTCACAAGACCCGGCAGCCACTCTGAACTCTCCACTTCAGGCGCACGCCATAGAGAAGAGCAGGACACCTTTGGAGGGCTTTCCTGCATCCAATGCACTCATAATAGGGGCTTCCAGAGGAACAGAGGTCACCTGTAGTAGCTTGGTTCCCTGTCACTGTGGCCCTGGCCCCACAGGGCTGCATTTCCCAGCCTGGTGGTGACTCCTGGGGAGAAGCAGGCATACTGCAAGAGGACCGGCACTCCCAGTGTGTGCCAACACAGGCATGTTAGACGTGAGCTCCTGGAAATGTCCCATGGTGGTTTGGGAGAACAATAAGGAAAAACTAACTAAAAAAATAAAATAAATTGTTCTCATCTGCAAGCCATTGCTAGCTGGTGTTAATAAGGCACCCTAGGAGCGACGTTGGCTATATGAAAGGCTTGACTCTGTCTAATGCACAACCCCAAGCCTAAGGGAGTGCTGCTGCATGCGGAACCTGCGGCCCCACGGGTGTGGGTGCAGCCTCAGGAAGGAAAAAGAGAGGCTGGCAGTTTGGGTTAAATGAAGATGTGCCACATCCCTGGGAGGTTTCTTAGAGTTAGCATCAAGTCTGCTCTTGTACTATAAATGGAAACAAATGACAACAAATGTCCTAGCTGCCCTCGGCAGTGTCCACCTGCGGCTGGCTGTGCCTCCTCCGCCCGATGCCAGAGGGCTTGAGCTTGGCCACAGGGCAGAACTCTTGTGGAAAGCCTGAAGGACATTTTCACAGCAGGTCCCAGAGCGAAGTCTGCACAAGGACACCACGCCCACACCAACGACAAGCCCTTCCCACAGGCCAGTTCCCACACCACCACGTCTGCAGCAGCAGAGGTGCCACGCCAGGCACCCGGGGAGACTCCAGCTGGGGGAGCACGCCTGAGATGCTGCTGATGCCTGAGATGTCTTTCACCACCAGGCAAATCTTCACCAGCACCGTTCACTAAAGGACGCCCAGACTGAGCATCTATCGATGCCTGGCAAATACCCCTTCATTCACAGCTCAAAGTTCCCCAAGCTGCTGTGGGACACCACAGAAAAGCTCAGCTCACACTGCATTGAAACCAGTCACTGACTGAGGTCGGTTCTTTCATTTTTTTCCTCTCTTCTCCCCATTCCAGGATCTGCTCAGCAGCTGTGTGCCCACGCAGTGCTATCAAGGACCTTCTCTCATGCCAGGAATGCCAGTGCCAAGCCCCATCTCTTCAGTTTTCAGGCCTGTAATCCAGTTAGCTTCTCCCCAGAGAACAGCCTAAAACAAGAAGCAGATGCTGGAAGATTTCTTGCCCCCCTTGCCTCCAAAGGACTGACAGAAAAAAGTCAAGCACCTGGCTTCAGCAAAACAGCAAGTTCCACAGGAAAAAAAAATGCTAAATTCAGTGGCATGTTAAGAAAATACCACATTTTGCAGCTGCATAATCAGAATCCACAGAGCAGGCCCCAAGCTGAACGGGGTGATTCTTTGGCAGCATTTGCAGAAGTGACATTACTGGGTCCACAGGACTGCGGTTCCCCTTACAGTCACAAAGTTCCACAGCCACAACGAATATATATATTTTAAAGCACAGTTTGGTGGCAACATGTGAACCCAGCAGCCAAAGTATGGTGAAAATACAGTAGCAGCATAAAGGAGGTCTCCAGTGCCCCAGCCATTCTGTTTTTAAATGTCCTTTGCAGCCCTACCAGGGGATGCCAGCTGTAGCTCTCGGCAGTTTCTAGCTTTGGCAAACATCTTGTACAGAATCAGAAGAGCACAGTGAGGGTGTCCTAAGCTTTTGGACAACCCTTGAACCGGCAGCTGTCAAGGGGACCAAGACCCTGCCCTCTGCAAGCGTGTTGTCCCCAGCTCCCTGCCTCTCTTGGGCACTTTGCACAGAGGTGCCACAGGAGGGAAACCTGGGCAGCGCCGCAGGGGAAATTGTGGGTGGCAGCTGAGAAAAGAGAAAAAAAACAACAACATGACACTGAAAGAGGACAACCAGCATTCAGTCAGTGAAAAGCTTGTACCAGTCTGCCCAGACAAGTGCGACAGCTCAGGTCCAACATGGTGCCTGGTGCCCAGTCCCAGGACCAGGCAGCGCAGGGGGCTGCTCCTGCTTAAGCACCGAGCACCCCAGTACCTCTGCGCCTCCCCCCAGCCCTGCATGCCACGCCACCACAGCAGCACGCTCAGCACTGCGCTGAGGCGGATCTGGGCTAACCACAAAGCCTACATGGACACATCCTGCTTGTTTCTCCAGGTCCTGGCTGCACCTTGTTACTGTACACGAAAGTGCCTCTGTATCCAATTTAGCTTTCTGTCCTCGAGAAATTTGAATGAAATTTAGACATTTGGGAAGATTACTCTAGTCACTCACTAGAGAATAAGGTGCACGAGGTTATAGAACCCCTCCCCCCCCCCCTCTCCCCCTTTTATAAAGGGTTCCTCACCATCTCTAGCTCTCAAGGACTCGCAGTTCCAGCTGCAAACCCGTTAATTGTGGCTGCCCTGCCTGGCCCAAGCAGTCCCTGGCAGCACTGACTCATCATTCCTCTCCTACAATTAAGTGTATAAAGGCTTCAAGTTGTGTTTTAAGCCTACACACGTGGCTTTGCTTCTGATCACGGCCACATTTGGCTTTCTGTCCTGCTGCTTATCGTTTTTTAATCTCAGACATGAATGGCCTGAACTCTTTCCTAGAACATTAAACAAGAAGGCAGGTAGCTTAACAACTGCCAAGCAGTAAAAACTCTAGAGCTTTTGAAGAAGGACTTAGAAAAAACATATCCAAAGCCCAACAAAGCTGTAATGGCTGAAACAAAAATCAAAATAATTCCCATGCTTCAATTAGTTGGATACACTAAAAGGAAATTGTGCCTTAAAAACACGATTAATCTCATTTCCTAAAAATTAAAGAAATCCTTCTAAAAATGACATTTTTTTAGTTAAAAATACAAACCAAGCAAACCTAAACATATTTGATCAATTACAAAAATATTTATGTCACAACAACTAGGCTGTTCAAAACCACACAATGATTCACAAAGGTCTGGGAAACTTAAAGCATAGCAGCTGGAATGATGATTTAATTCCAGAATCTGTGTGAATCAGGTTTTCTGTAAATTAAAAGGATAGATTCAGAGAAATGCAAAGGCACTCGTTTAAGTCTGTACAATTTGGAAAGTCATCCGTAATAAAACCATTAAAATACACAACAGCATAAGCTAATGGTTACTTGTGTGCTTGCGTACTTCATTATTCCCTTTTATTACATGTAAGCAGGGAAGTATCTCATGTAAGCTTTTCCTAAAGACACAAAGAAATCTTTCAATGGAAATTATTGCTTGGCAAGCTTCTCGTTGTGGTGCTGTAAAAACCCCACCAACTAATATATAAAATAACTGGAGTAAGGCTTTATAATAGTAGAAAATTATTACCCTGTGGAATTAAAATGGAACTGCTCATTCCAGTTGACTGTCAGATACTTTTTCAATCTAGGCAACAGAATTCAAATAATAAATTACAACACTACTTTATAAATAGCTACAAATCATTTCCCCAGTGAATGAAAGCCCCGTTTACCCCTGTGTATGTACTCTGTGTGTACGCAGGACGCTTTAGGAACGACTGAAATAAGATGACCTTCAGTGGCTGATCAAGCTGGGAGAGAGAAAATGAATTTCAAGTTGACACTGAAGCAGCCAAAGCACTTTTTTGTGCCTTCCACCAGCTGGGATGCAAGCCAAACATTCAGCAGGACCTCTAAATTTTTAATAAAATCAAGCTCAAGCTTTTTGTTATATAGAAAACCAAAATGCTTGTTCTTTTCCCATTTACTAGCTGCAGTACTTCACAAGCTATAGAAGTAATAGTCCGTTCAGTGCTACAGAAATGCCTTTGCAAGTGAGCAAATGAGATGTACACGTGGCTTATCATGACAAAATAACATTATTTTAATGCCATAATTCTCATGTGGCAATATGACACAGGAATTTGCAAAACCAAAGCCTCAGATCTGCAGTAGGAATGGTTACATTCTGTGGCAGGTATCAGATGTGCCTTCAAGGAATGAATACAGGGTCCGCAAGTATATTTTCAGATTGTATTTTCTAGTTATGTACACACCAAACAGCAGGGACAGCTGCTGCTTGTGTAAAGGCTTCCCTGCCTCTGAGATTGTCCTTTCAACTGGATACATTTTCTAAATGGTAAAAATCCAAAAAACTAAATTCCAGAGCACATTAAGAGGACCGACTTGATACTGCAATAGATGTAAGTTATGCAAGCAGTGCAAAAAAAACCCCCAGTTCTTAAAACAACCAAGTATGTGAAAATAAACAGTGACTGTAAATTGAATTTAAATTGCATAAGAGTAAAAGATTTCAATGGTTTTTGTTATGATCTTATTAAAAACTGCACGAGTTCAGTTCTCCAGTAATGTATTTGTATTAAATTAGAAGATCAGTGCAACAGAAGACGAAAAAATAGCCAGCCTATATAATTTAATTCACTGACAGCAGAAAGCCATTGGAATATTCACTCCTGAGATAAGCCCTTCTGAGATCTGCAGAGTTACACTAAAAGCTCCTCTCTACTTAAATTTCAAAGAAAATTGCAAACTCCCTTAAGTGATTTGGAAGTCCATGGCCCAGAGTCAGCAGCAAAAAAGCAGTAGACATCTAGATTGTCACAGCCTTGCAAGACTGGCTATCCTGGCTCCACGGGCTCTCAGCCACTAGAGCTCCAAACCCAGTCAAAGTATGACAGACAGTTTTCTTTATAAGTGTCTAACCATAGAATGTCCCAATCTAGCTAAAGCCCTTACAAAACTGAACTTTCTACCTGATTTCTGCCGAAATGAAAAGAAATTTGGCCATTCCTTTGGCAAAAAGATTTTTGTAGTGGTGGTGAAGCCAGAAAAAAAAATAAAAATCAGATAATTCTTCTGTGCTAACACGGATTTTCTGGCTGAAACCAGTAACTCTCCTTCAAAACCAAGGGACTCAACTTTAAAAGTGTATTTCTGGCCCTGTGTTATACAGAAGTTCTCTTCAATTAATCAAGGACACCAAGAAAAGCATGTTGTTAATTTTCCAAACTTCTGCAAGATTTGGCCCGCTTGATTTCAAAGGGTTTTTCCCTTTCTTCTGAGAGAGGCCGTGTCTCTGAACCCTCGCAGTGTGCCTGGGTGCCAAGCAGTGGACCAGGAGGTGCTGGTGGACACAGGGACGACCCAGAGACATGGGAGGACATGTAGAGACACTGGCCAGGGACTGGGCTAGGAAGGGAGTACATTAACCTGGTTTATTGGAGGGTTAGACACACACTTCCATGCTTTCAGGTTTCCTTCTTTTCAGAAGGGCAACACAACACCACCCATTCTCAGGGCAATGGCAACTAAGAGAACCCAGAGCAGCTCTTCCCCTCCCAGCAGCCGAGTTCAGTGTGTGGTTCAGACACCACATTCAGGATTTTCCTCTTAAATAACTAATGGATGGCTTCATTTCACCCTATTCCAGGCATCCATGAGTTGTCAAACCAGCACCCTGGCTTCTTCTTGGGTACTCGGAAGGGAAATATGCCTCCAAAGGGGGAGTGAGCCTGTTCCAGGAAGGCGCTGAGGAGCCACAGTCTCCACTGATGGACATCAACATTCAGACAGCATAAATCCCTCTCAGCACATATCCTGTAGCAAGGAAGGCTGAGCCTGTGGTGTGCCAGTGCCCTACATCCTACATTGGTCGGGCATTGGAACAGGCTGCCCAGTCAGGTGGCTGAGTCCCCATCCCTGGAGGTGCTTAAAAAACGCGTAGATGTGGCACTTGAGGATATGGTTTAGTAGGCATGGTGGTGTTGGGTGGATGGTTGGACTCAATGATCTTCGAGGTCTTTTCCAACCTATGATTCTATGATCCTTCCCTAAGCAGCCAGTGCTCCTCTCTGAAACAGAGTATGACCCCACACAGAAATCTGCACCACCTCTCTGAGCAAAACTGGGGACCACTGGTACTGAAAGAAATCCCTCTGAGTCAGTTTGTACTCAATATAACCCAAAGCAACATTGCTGAATTGCAACGGGCTGAGGGACAGATTTTTTTAAAGCTGTCTGAACACCTAAAAATTAAAAAAGGGCATTAAATGGGATTTTTCAGAACTGCCTTAATTGCTTTATTTCATCTCCAGGATTTTATGTCCTTTTGAAAATCCTCTTAGGTGCCTATTTGCATCTTCAGGCACATTCTGCAAATCTGGGCTATATTGCATAATAAGTTTTATTTCCTATCTCTTTGGGTTGAGAACCACACATTTGCCTACAGAATTCTCTGTGGAGCTGAAATCTGTTAGGATTATAAATACAGGCTGAGCTGGGAACAGTCATTGGAAACTGCCATGAAGACCATGTACAGAAAACAGTGATTCTAGTCACACAAGATACCTGATATAGTTGGCAGGAAGGCAAAGCTAAACAAATGCAGGTTTACGTTTTACTATTTAAAGAATAAAATATTCAGCTTGAGTTCCATTAACACCTGTCAGAACTTTGGTACATACTCAAATCCACATTTCTAATTTTACTGCTAAATAATCCCAAACTTGGCAGTTAGAAGGTAAAGCAAAATACCCAAGCTAAACATCTGAAGCAAATTGTAGCTCTCTGGAAGAGCCCTTCTGCTGTATAAATGAAGGTCATATGTATAAATGATTAGAAGCTTAAGGAAATATGTCTTCTGCTTTTCTAAATTGATAACACACATATTGCAATAATAATCCCACATCAATTATTGGACATGTTCCCCGCTGTAAGAAAAACGATAATTTTTTTTTAATAATCCCTTGGAATAATATTCTTACACTAGCACAATTAACTTTTGCCATGCAGAGGGAAAAGACATTGATTTAATAAACTACATCCATCCCTGGAGATGCCCCCACCCGGGTGCACCCTGGTTTTGGAGGACGGTTAACAAGACACAGAAGTCCTCCTTTGCCTGGTGAGGAAGTGCCGGAGGTGACAGGTCCTGGCGGGGATGGGACGGCGAGGGAGCAACTCCGTTATGTTGGTTGTGATGTTACAGCCGTGGCAGCTGCACTGATGGCAAACCTGGGGGCTCTGTTTATTTATCAGCAGCAAAATAAACGCAGCAAACGTTGCAGAAGACTCCCTGAACACTTGCTTTCTCTCTGTAAGGGGCAACTCGCGCTTGGCAGCAGGCATGGGGCAAGGTCTCACCCCAGCAGTGCGGAGGACCCCCAAGTGCCCAGGCTTTTGTAACAGACAGACTGCCCAGACCCTGCCATGGGGCTCACTCCTGAAGTCAGGGGAGGGTCAGGGCACCTGTTGCCGGCGACCGTCAGCCCTTTGGCTGCCGCTGAATCACACTTGCCAGAAAGAACTTAATCCTAGGGCTCATAAAAACTCTTCTGAAACACATTTTTTCCCCTTCGAAGTGCACCAGATCTCACTAAACACCAAGTATTTTCCATAAATGTTCCTAGGCTAAAATACACCTGGAGCCATCTATAGGGTCTTCATACATACGGCTATTATATACAGGTATCCCATTACACCCCGATCGCCCAGTGCATGGCTGGACATCCCCCATTTCAAAGGGAGATGGTCTTGGCATGGACGTGAGCGAGCCCAGCTCTGGTGCTCCCTGTGAGAGGATGGCAGAAGAGTTACTGATTCATCACGGCTGACGCTGAGCACAGCAAGCGCAAAAATGCAAACAGTATTCATCACTTCTGACAGATGCCTTCATTTTCTGCTTTTTCTTAGCTGATATAAAGTAGGGTCTTTTTGTTAGAGACAAAAGTCATTAAAACGAAGGCGGGAAAAAAAACAGGAAAATTATTTCCATTGAAAATTATTTCTGTATTTTTATCAAGCATCAGAACTCTGTGACAGGTCACAGCTATGTACAAATTACAGTACCAGTTTCAAATTTTGCAAGACCGTAGCCACAAACGTCACATTTTCTTGTCCTAGTGCATGAAGGTGTGTGCAGACCTACAGGGAAAGCTGCTGAAAATCGCTTGCCTATTGAACACCACCTGTCCTGCACATTTCCAGTTGAATAGCCCTGGCCTTTTCTGATATTTCTCTTTTCTCACAAGAGGGAGCTCCAGCTCTGGAATAACGGCATGAAAATGTCCTGCCCAGACTCTGCTGCCGCTGAAAACACCCATCTCTTGTCCAAGGTCGGGCTTACAGGGCTCCTTTTGCAGCTAAAAACCCATCATCAAGAGCTTGAATCTCAACATGAATTTTAATGATGAAAAAGTTGCCATTATCATAAACTTTTCCAGAAATATTCCAAGCAAATTCGATGTTTTTGAACAGTGCCAGAAGGAGCAGTGATTGTCTAGTAATTTTTTTTCTCAAAAATCAGATGGCCGTTATGGTTGAGCAATGAAAACTGATCAGTCAGAAGTAATAAAACGGCCAAGGAATAAGACAACAAGAATACCAATAATGTCCATTATTGGTATTTTTCTGATGTGAATACCTCCCAGCAAATCCCAGCTAAGGTAACATTTTGCACAGACTGCTTAAACCCCTATCAAGGTCCACTCCTGACTCTTACTCAGGCTGACGGACACCTCTGCGGACGGTCACGCTGGATGCAGGGGAGCGAGCACACGAGCACAGGCACCAGTGGCCACGGCCACTGCTTTCCATCACAGCTGAGTGAGGAAAGAAGGAAAAGCCCCTGTCCCTGGGTAAGGTTAAACTGCAGATGCAATCGCCATACACAGGATGACTACAAGTCTGCCTGCAGCTGGACTGACAGCCACAGAGTAAGTTTTAACAAAACAAAACCCAGTTTCAAAGCAAAGTTGTGAGCAGCTACCATGGGTTTCAGTGTGAGATATTGGTAGCTGCAGTATTTTTGACCCTTCTGCACATGGAAGGTTGTTCCACACCTTTGCTACATGGTGCTTAGTGATGGTCTTCTACCTCCAGCCTATATGTGTGTGTATATATATATTATCCTGTGGACGCAGCTTTACAGTTTATACTGTCGCTTTTCCTCCCCACTTCTCTTAGTGTACACTGCAAGACCAGCCAACTTCTCCTACAAGATTTTTCAGTCTGAACTGGTGTCACCAGAAGATCGTGTTAGCACACCTTGGATTTCTGTCCTGATTTAGTTATTAACAATATTAAGGAAAAAATTCTCTTCCCAAAGGGATTCCTATTAGTAACACCTCTCCCACTCAGCTCTCCTCCTTCCAGCACAACCCAGGTGGCCCCACACAGCCACTACACATTTTGAGGGCTTAAAAATAAGTTATTAAAACACCCAAAGGCAGAGAGTTTATGTGAGGAACACTTCAGCACCCAGAAAACTGTTAGTCCAAGATCCAAAATTGAGACTGCATGTCCTCGAGCTCCCTCTGCTGACCCCATGATTACTACATATAGAAAAACAGGACCTGCTATCATGGCAATGCCAACAGTATCTCAAATAACCCAGAGATGTATCCCCAGCCTGATACCAGGTGCACAGGGCTCCTCTGAGGCAGGGAGCAGAGGAATGTGCTGGAGGCTCCTATTTTTTAGGGAAACCGACCCAGGATGGACCCAATACATGGCTCACACAAGGGCAAACGCCCCTCACGAACCACAGGAGCAGACAGCGGTGACGGGGGGAAACAGTCTTGCAGCCTGAGGCTCAGTGCCCTCCTGCACCTCTGGATCAGGCCCCAACAACTGGGCATCCCAGAGAGACTGCCAGGCAAAGCAGCACATGGCCGGGCTACAGGGGCACATCAGTTCCTTCTGATTTACCCTAAACAACAAATTTGTCTTGAAAATACAAATCTGCAAGGATTTTCTGTGACCAGCAACCAAATGAAATTCGTATTTGTCTAAGCCTAAGGTTAAGAAGACCTAAAGGCTGTGTGGCAGCTCTACTGTGGAGTTGGCGTGGCAAATGCAACAGCCACTTTCCAGTCTTGCATTGTATCTATTGCATGCTGAACTGAGCTGGAGTAATTAAATGCAGTACATATCTGTGACATAGTGTGAACAAAAATATAAAAAAGATTAAAAGATGACTGTGGAAAGCTAGTGTGCTCCTCACATAATTAAAACAAGTTGTTCAAAGGCTGCTGCTTGCCTGCTAGCGCAGAGGCTCCAGGCGGGTTTGCAGACTGGAAACCAGTCCTGATCTGAGACAGCTCTGCCAGAGCCAGCAAGGGTACCCGGGAGTCACACTGGGCGATATCTGGGTCCTGAGCAGCAGTCTGCCTTGCCTTCTTTTGCGTAACCCCGAGGAATTTTGGAGTCTCAGCTTGCCTCAGTTTCCCTACATGTAAAACAGGTTATCATGTCACTCCCAGTTTTAAAGAATTATTTTATATCTGTGGATTAAGGGTCTAAAATTATTGCACTGCCTTCCTATTCAGCTCAGCTTTGCTTAATTAAGACTATGATTAAGTGTGAGGAAGAATGCAAATTTGGTGTTGGCTAAAGACTTCTTCTGGACAATGATAAAAGTCTGTCTTTAAAAATTTATATTTTGCTCACAGTCTATTGCAAATACTGCATTTAACGCAAAATAGTTTTTGAAGTACTATTAGCAATATATAAAACCTTTAGCCATGCAATACATTCCCTCTAATCCTATTTTATTTTTTGTAAATATCATATGCTATTTCTAGGAAACATTCATTATATAATAAATACAGGATATTTCATTGCAGCAATATTTCTGAATTGACATTTCTATTACACAGTACCAAATACTATGATCAATATAAATATGTTCTTCTATATTATGTCAGAAAAATATTGGTTTAAAGAAACTTTCAAAACAATCTTTCTGTTTTTTCCCATAAAACTAATACCCTACTTCCTCTCTCAGATCCATTTTAAACACCCAGCAGATGCCAATAGTTACAACTTAAACATTTGGAAAAATCCAAAAGACAGAATTCGCCATCTCTCTAAACTTAAGAATATAAAAACCACATGTCGACATCTAAATAAAAACTGTCAAATACAAAAAAAAACCTGTCACTTTTTGCCAAAGTGGTTCTTTTAGTTCTATAAAATCAAAATATATAAAAAAGGGCAGAGCTCACGCTGGGGAAAAAATAAGTTCTGCAGCTCTTACTGAGTCACTTTCTTCCCCTCCCAATTTGAAATTTTAGGGAAAAGTTAAGCTGACTGATTGCACACGACAAAGCAGCTACCAGAATTAAAGTCAGCTCTGAACTGAAGTTCCAGTGTATTTTATCCAGAAAACTTCCCCAACCAAGAGATCTTTCTGTTCATATCTCAGAACCTTGCAGCAATGCCCAGGCTTGTATTTGCAATTCACGTTGCTGACCGGTGCTGGCCATCCCCAGCACCATCTGTGCTCAGCACATACCGACCCACAGCAGCCGCCCTTGCAGCTGCAGGCCCAGAAAGATCTGCAGCATGGCCAAGCAAACTACACCTTTGTTCACTTCATCAAAAGAAAACCGGCAAATTTAGACTTGTTATGCTGGGGAATTCACGATTTCCTAGTATGGCTGAAAGTACCTCTAACAATCTTCATTTAGGGATTATACTGGTGGAAACAACTGCTCCCCAGGACAACCAGTAAACCTTGCTGGCCACCTTTGTGGACTGTGCCAGAGCCTGTTGTGTTGGGTTGCCACTTTTTGCTTTTCCAGAGGTGGAAATTAATCTGCAGGCAATATCAATAGAAAAAGCTGGTGGTCTTCAAGTACCACTTGAAACACAGCTACCACCTCTCTGCCATTAAAGCCACTGGCCTTCATTCTTCTAGCAAGAACAGAGGCTGAAATGTGCAGGTAGGTGATGGATCTGCATCAACCAGTCTTTTGCTTCCACGACTAAATTTCTTTATGCTAATGTGCAGTTTCTCATCTCGTAAGCTGGCTCTGACTTGACTGCACAATGAGTAACAGGCGGCAGCGCCAAGCTTTTCTCTTCCAACCACCATCCTGCTTCCGCAGCAATGAACATTTGCACTGGAATTCAGTATTACAGCAAGAATGGAAAAAACCTCGTCAGGGAACAAATTGGCTTAGCTGAAGAAATGTCCCTGATCCATTCACTGCTCCAAAACAACACAACTTTCTCTCTGATCCTCTGCATACCCGGCCCTCCCATGAAACCTTGTTTTAAAATCAGCCCAGGTGGGACACAGAAGTTTAGATGCTGATATTTTTCTCTTGAACTGCTTAGCAAAGTAGTTTACTTTTCAGAAACTGGTGGAGCAGAGATGAGATCAAACACAGGGGCAAATTATTTTTAGTGAGGGAAGTAATTAAGATTGTGAATGTACCTTACTGCACATGTGCACTTCTATATTTATGTTCCTTTTTGTAGCATCTAAAAGCTATGCCTGGCACATGTATCTTAAAATTAAATGCTGCATTATTGTTCCAAAAGAAACTGTAATGGTCTTTTGCAAATAATTTTATCTACTGTTCAGCATTTTACTAGTCTTGCTATGCTATAGTATAGCATTTATTGTTTTACAAGTGTTAGCGTTCTCTGGTGGGAAATGCTGTAAAAAACATAGAAACTTCAGTAATTTTTTTCATCTACTGAATTTATAATAAACATGGGACTCAACAGACAGTTACTCAAGCTGTAAGCCATTTGGTTTGTGTCAGGGGAAATGCTGGTTAATCAGGACAGCCTGCTGTTCTGCACTGGCTAAACTAAGGAAAACATACACAAAGTTAAACCTCTTTCACTCTATATATGGGATTTTACAGCTAATGCAGCTTAGCAGATTGCCCAGCGCTCCCCCAGACCTCCTCGCTGATCTTTAGGGATCATGTCCCAGGAGAACAAGGACGACAAGCCTGGACAAAAGCGTTTCTCAGCTCCAGGAATTTGCTCCAAAAGTGTCTGCAAGCTGTTTGCAAGTCAGCCTTGCTCTGCACCATCTTGCACAGGCTCTGCCAAGACTCTGTGGGACAGTGCGACGTGTTTCTCCTGGCCCAGGACGGCCCAGGTTGAACAGTGCACAGCCCTGAACAGCGCTCCTAGCACAAAATACTGCTTACAGGCTGATGGAGGTGTACATCACTGTGTCACAGCTCAATGTCAACAAAATAAGCTTTCACTTTTTCACGTACTTTTAGAGTACTTCAGTCCTAGGGTTTTTCTTCTCTGAAAAGTAACTGCAGATACTTCCCCTAGTATTTTTGGCATTTTTGCATGGTGTTCACAGTCAGATGGCTTACTACTGTTATTTCTTCTTTTATTTTCTCTTGTTTCTTCTGTTTTGGGGTTAGATTTTTTTTGCCTTTTCCCTGCACTGTGAAGCCAGCTACAGGCTCCTATTAATGCTTCACACTGTAGGTATTTTCTGCCCCCAAGGTGCTGTTGGTTTAAGCTTAGTCAGCAGAAAATGTATGTCTTTGAAGGGTTCACAGACCTTGCCTTTTTGTAGGAGCATGAGTTTTCTTACCACTTTTAAGGTTTACTGTGCCAGAAGGACAATGTCACAGGAAACAGAAACCAAAAAGGTCATAGCCCATCTCTACCACAGCGGAGGATACCAGATACCTGGAGATACCTGGACATTCTACTTGGGGAGACTCATTAACAATCAGAAAACCACATTGTAATTTTTGGAAGGTTTTTTCCCCTACTTGATCTTGTTGTTCACGCAGTTGGTGAGATTCCTGCCTTGCTCAGGGGCAAGGAACAGCAGACCAGGGACCAGAGGAGGGCTCATTCTCAAACCCAGGGCTCGGCATGCCAGGACAAGCATATGGAGGGGCGGGGGTTCGAATTGAGCACCTGAGGCACAGCCCAAAGCAAGGATTCATTTTTAATCTGATTCTTCGAAAAAGCTTCATTTCTAGTCACTATGCTGCCACAGGGGGATAAAACCCCCACCCCCAGCAGCACATACTTGCCAGTATTTCATCAACTTCCATTCTGAAATAGAAAATGTCATTTTTATACGAACTCTCCCAGTATTGTTAATGAATTAACGAACGCTGATGCGGTAACTGAGTGGTTATGGTGCTCATTAATAAAGATTTCAGATCTCGTTTCCAACTGCCTGGGTATGTTTATTCAATTAAAATTGTGGTTGATTTCAGAGTAATATTTATTAAATGTTATTTTCCAATTCACTTTTAGATATTTTGCTAATGGAAAACACATGACATTCATATGTTTGCTTTTGCTTATCCCATACAATATACTATATTTACTTCATGTTCATTGTATTTAATATTTATGTGATCCCTACCTGAAGCAGAAGCAGCATTTTGGAAGGCTAAACACTCAATGTGAATAAGCCTTGTCCTCTACAGCAGTGGATTTGTGTAGGTTTGAGTGAAAAATGGGTAATACTTGCAGAAATCGCTTTTCCCCATGTAAATTATTAATAAAACCAATAATTATTAACATAATGGATATTTTAAAAATAAAAAAGCAACAGTAACACATTAAAACACTGCAGGAGAATAGCTGTAGTATTTGTCTGATGATTTAAACATCTGTGATACTGGAAGTTTTCAGCAATTGTTTTAAATAGTTATTTCTCTAGATGTGTACACACACTCTCTAGGATCACTCTACCCATCACTTCAGATGACCCGGTCATGTCTTTAAACACCCACTTAAAAATAACAGTTAAAGTCAGTAACACTATTCAAAATAACATGCTCTGCAAAATAAATAATTGTAATGAAACTCATCAGCCAAAATAGTTCATTCTTTTCAGACTCCACCTCCCCTTTGCAAATAATAGCTTTGCATGGGTAGAAAAACTAGCATCTCATACCTCACCTACCTCACTGTACCTGCCCTCCAGTACATTAATCCTTGCTTCTTGTAGAGCTTTGTGCTAATGAGAAGCATGGACTAATTACCTCCCAAATTACTGGCACATATCATCAACCAAAAAAATATTAGTACTCCTCTTGTTCAGCCTGGCTTCTCTGCAAGCAATACACCAAAACAGCACCAAAAGCAAATTTTGTACGGTCATCTCCTGAGAAGAGACAAGACTGGCATTGGGGGTAAAGCAAGATGTAGTTCAAGGTATTGCAAGAGAGATGGGGGAAAAAGAATTACAGAGGCTGACGGGAGTACAACCAGGAACTGATATGTGGGAGTTTATGATGTCTAGCTAATAGCTTTCTTTAATGAATATATTATTAGACAACATTTAAGCAAAACATGATAATAGCTGTATGTCAGAAATTATCCTAAAAACAATTGCTTCAGGTCTAGCAAGTCAATATTAATTTAAGGTCAAAACAACAACGCAGGAAGGTTTCCAGAGATGTTGTGGAAAGATAAACAATATTGCTGAAGGTATTTTAGTGCTGTGATACTCTTCTAAGTTTCTCTTCACTGGAGAGTCTTTGAAACAGTTAGGAAATACAATATGGCAGCTTAGAAATGCTGCTGTCAGGCTGTGCTCTTTCAAATAGAGAGAACAAAAGACACAACTTGGAAAAAGGTGAGAGACGCATTTGATACTTCTGTTTGTTTTCATAATGGCTTCTCAAACTACCTCAGCAATAATCACTAGATCAAGTAAAGCCTTGCAAGTGCTAAAACTGGAAGGTATGGAAACCAAAAAGAAAGGGAAGACAGTTTATGTCCTCCAGGCAGAGTTAAATTCTGACAGATTAAATTGGAGTGAAAACATCTTGTCAACTAATTAGTGCCTTTATTATTTTAGCTGACGTTATGCTGCCCAGTGACCTTTTCTTGAACATTTCATACTAAATAAAGCTATAAATACCTCTAAAAGTTTTACTTAACAAGATTAAAGCTGAATAACACAACATATAATTGACTCTGCATGCTGAGACTCAGCATCCCAAACCAGCTCACAAGGCACATTTACACACAGATGTCGTCAGTGCCTTCACAGAACAGTCAGAAAACGACGCTATCAGCAATATTTAATACAGCCATAGTCTTTGCCCCCAGCAGCAAGTTTTTGCATCTATGAGAAGTGATGCAAGTTGAGGAAGCAATTACCAGCAGTACAGACTGGGTGGATAAGGAGGGGGTCCTGGGGGCTCACCCTATGAGTTGTTCCCAGATGCTCCTCGGACTGTAAACTAGTTGATAAAAAAATGGTTACAGTGAACCTACTGCTATGCAGGTTGCAGACTGAGGTCCCTGATAATCAACAGTTTTTAAAGGCCAAAACAGAGAAGTGAAGCCTCTCCCTGAAAACCTGGTGAGCAGACTCAGAGGAGAAAATCTGATTTGCTTGAGATAAAGCTACAGAAGCTGCTGAGCATCAGTGATTTGTGGGGAAAGGAACGGACAGTGCAGGACATGGGGCTGGAAGAAGTGGGAGATGCCAGAGGAGTTGTTCTCATGAGGAGCTGCTCTTCATAGGCAGATGAAGCTCGAAGAGGCCCATCCTGGTGCAGAAAGGTGAGTGGTAAAGCAAATCAGAGCAATTGGCGGGAGCCAGAAGAAGCAGAAATGTAGGATCTGAATGGGAATTATCCAAAACCTGAAGGTAACAGAATTGACACTGAGCCATATTGTGCACTACTGTAAATACAAGAAAGATGCTCCTACAAAGTGACACTCTTCTCTGTGTTAGTGTTGAACTAATTCCCAGTCTGGTGCTGGGGAAACTGAGCTGCTGGAAAGACAATCTTTCATACAAGAAATATAACTAAAATCTTGACCATTTATTATTCAGCAATTACTTCATGATACTTTGAAAAAAAAAAAAAGAAGGCAGAATTTTAATCCTAAAGTCTTCGCCAGCTTGCATTCTTCCTCACCAGAAGTTTCAACAGAAGTAATTTCTCATTGGCTGTTGAATGTGCCAGAAGGGGAGAGCAGCTAGCGCGTGGCTGGCAGCGATGCTTCTCTCCCCACAACAGACGACAATTTGCCCCATGCTCAGCAGTTTGTGCCTCTAAAGTGAAATGAATCAGCTGTAAAACTGGTTTAACAAGCTGAATAACCCAGGCTTAAGGCTGCAGAGACACCAGCGGCTCCAGTAGAGTCACTGGGTGATGACAATGCCAGTAACAGGCTAAAAACTGAAAAGGATAGAAGAAAAAGAGATGTATCTGAAAGCCAAAGAGAAACCCTCCAGTAATGTAGGTTCCTCACTGGCACCAGTTCTCCCTGGGATAAGCTATCTGGATGCAGCACTGGTGTTTGGAGCCAGGGAAAAGCAGGGACACAAACACAAGCCCCCTCTGAATGGCTGCAATGCTGTGAGAAGCTTGAGGGGATGGTCACATCCATCTGGGAAGTTTCTCATGTCAGCATAGCCTCATTATTCCACTGGGCACCACACGAAGGCCCAAGGCTCCTCTTGACCTGCACCCCCTTGTTGGTGGCATCTGGATGGAGCCTGAGCTAAGAAGCATCACAACCTTCATCCACACTTTCCCAAGTGCAGAGGATGCTCCGAGCTTTGCCTTCTCTAACAGAAATATATATTAATGGTGGCACATAAAAGACAAATCAAAAAGCTTAAGATAAAATAGTCACCTCACTAAATGGAGGTTTTGCCCCAAGGATAGATTAGGAGAAGACACACCATGTACCTGATGCCAGCTGCAACATTTAATGCATTACAAGTAAATGCTGAGATGCTGCTCTAACAAGCCTGGTATAAACCCACACACAGAGTAAACCAGGTACTCAAGAGACCAGCTACGCTCAAAGGCGGGCCAGAGAACTTAGAAAAATTCTCAGCTGTTTAAAAAAAAAAATACACTTTATAAATCAGGAGAGAGACAATGCTTTGTCCCTGCAAAGGCTTGCAGTTGTGCCAAGTCCAGCCTGAGCAAGCTTCTTTGGATATATATGGTATTTTTAAAAATATTTTTTGTATCTACAAGTTTTGGTTTCCATTTGTGTCTAGTTCCAGTTCCTTTCTTCGGTCCTCTGCTGGTTTTGTTCATTTTGCCTATATATTTTTCACAATAAAAGGATGGTGTTTTTGCAGCTGTGGCTTAACTGAGTCTTGAATTTGCTCTCGCTGCACACAAATAATAATCCATGATGATATACAAGTGCTTTATGGATGATATGTTCCTGCCCAAAGATGAAGAGCAAACCTGCCAAAGATGAGGAGCAAACCTCCATTTTCAGGCTTCCAGATTTCTTCATAGTACTTGATAATAGTGAGTGATGCCATTGCCTTGCCTTAAATATCCCAGAGGGATAATCTCTAAAAAGCCCACAAATAATTCCACTTCTGACCATATGAAAGGGTTTCTGATTTTTGGTTGGGTTTGGTTTTTTACTGTACCTGACAGAGAGATAGGACACATAAGCAGGATGTGCATATAGGCTGGTCTGCACAGCGATATAAATGAAGTCAGAAGCTCAAAGAAACTTCAGTACCTTCAGTAAATTCAGTATCTGAGCCTGAGTTCATTCAGTGTCTGGGTACAGTTGTTACACAAGCAGATAGCCAAGTGCAACCATTACGTTGTGAAGTGTCTCACTACTTGCCAGGTCTTCCCACCATGCAAGAGTTTGCATTACAGAACATTTAATTACAGTGTTTTGACTAGAAGCAGCTTTTTTTTTTCAGCCAAGCAGAAAAGTTAGAGTAATTAAAAAAGTAATGAAAACTCAGTAAAAATTCCTTAAACCAAAGACCTCCATGCAGTTGTGATTTCAAAGAGCATATGTCAAGGAAGACTCCTGCTCACTGTCATTTAGCAGGTTGTTAAAAAGTTTCAAAAATGAAATAAAAGTTTATGCAAGTTATTGAGGGGCTTTTCTTTTGCCTGAATTTTTAACTATCTTTTCTACTCAGAGCAGATATAAGACCACAAACCACAGAATAGTAACTTACAGAATTTCATCCTGTGGCTTACAAAATTATCTTATGCAAAGAGCTGTGTTGGCTTCAGTGGAATAACTTGCACAGCCAGTACATGTAGGTGGCAGAATTCACACCCAAAGCTTTCTAATATTGGTTACACTTACAGGTAGTTGCTTTGCAGAAAAATCTTCCTGGGAAGTGTGGCTGATATTTCAGTATGCCAGACTCATTGCATTGAAAAGCAGTGAAGAAAGCTTTCCTTCATGGCATCGAAAGGTGCTGAAAAAATGATGGTAATTTAAACCATCATCACAAAATATATCCAGCCTTATGCAGATAGTCATGTGAATTTACTTTTGCTGTCAAAAGCTTGTTTTTAAAATAAGCCTTGACTAAGGATAGTATGTAAAATAACATTTTAGAATGTAATCTTTCAGCAGTAATCAAAGTCCTATTCCTCATTTGCAGTCAAAGTCTTACTACTTAAAAACATTAATTTAGCCTAGTGTTTCTTTCTTTTATGGGAATTTATAAAATATTATATAGAAGAAACATAGCAATCAGGCTTACCCCAGAATATAATGGGCTTTTAGATCCTTTAATGAGTTGTGTAAGAACAGTGTATTAAGAAAAGTCATGCATGCCATACATCTCTCCCTCATTGTAAAACATTGTTCTTAGATTTTACTGCAGCCACAACAACTTTATCTTTTTAATTAAAAAAAAAAAAAAGGGTATCAAATTTCACTAAGCTTAAGCGGGAAGAATATGTTCTGCGTTCCTGAAACCACATTGCAACACCAGTGAATTAAAAGAGGCAGGAGTGCAGGTATATGGAAGGGACAAACATGAGTAAAACTGAGGCTACCCTGGTGCTTGCCTGTGCCAGCTGATGCTTTCTCAAGTGAACCAAACCACCAGAGAGCGGGGAAATAGAAGGGACGACACCTAACACTGGGGCAAGCTAGGAGTTTAAGGGAGCTGACAAACAAAAGGGAGCACAAGCTAATGAGCTTCACTGAGTCCCACTAAGCCACTTTGCCCCCTACCTGGGGATGTCAGGGCTGCCATGCAATATAGGTCAGCTTCAGAAGACATCCAGCTGGAGAGGCCTGGGGCTTACAGAAGAAATTCACCTGTGCAGACACTTGGGTCCAGCCCCAATCTCTGGGCACATCCATTTGTCAGCACTCCCACCAGCTCTGTTTCCCTGGAGGCAGCGGGTGTTGTTGGATCTGGCTCTCGCATCACGAAGTTTCAAAATGAAATACTATGTCAAAAATATAAAATCCCACCTTCTGCTGCAATGTAAACACCATTCCACACACCCACGGAGTGCCTGGAGGAGCGTGCTGTAATCTCAGCATACAGCCCGACAGCCCGCGCCTGCCATCCCCTCCCAGCGCCGGGCACTGCTTAAGCCGTGGAGCCGACTTCAGCTTTCATGCATTATCTATAGCACAAAAAGAGGGTCCTCAGTAAATTACTCCCACAACACGACAGAAGTGCCCTAGCTTTCAGTAACAAAGCCACTTCAGGTGTCAAATTGCTTTGCCTTTTCCCACTTCATGCTGAAAGTGTCTTGACTATTTGGGACATGGAACAGAAAAGTGGCATAAAATAAGTATTCAGGATGTGTTTAGGACTGTAAGACTCCAGTTCTAGTAGCCACCAAATAAAGAATAATTCTAGTTCATGGTTTCGGCTCTGCTCTTAGAAAATGTGAATTTCTGCCCATTTTGTTATGATTTGCTGTGGCTTTTTTTAAGATTAAGTGATGAATACAGCAAGTCAGAGTCTGAAGACACCCGCATACCATTCCAAGTAAATGCTATTTCAGTCAGTCAGACAGTTGCAGTGAACAGCTTTTTCTAGCAGAGCTGGCTTCAGACACTGCATACTTGTAACAAGCTAAATCCCACCATTAAGAGGTTTAGCCCAGCTATGATTGTCAAAAGCTGTCTATCACAAGGCCTATTTCTCCTGTATTCAGAGAATTAACAATGAAAGTACTTTTTGACGTGCTAAATGAGATTTTGGGACACTTAACAAGAGTTGGCTCAAAAGCGCTACCTCAAGAAACAGAAAATACCAGCAATGTTGACACTGTATGACAAATTATATGTTCCTTAATATACTGTGTCACTCCATTCAGTTTTATAATTGGCACTGACTGTAGCTGAAATCTGATCCAAAGTATACAAAACTAACTGGCACTTGTTTTGTCCCTCTTAGCATTTTCTAGGCTACAGATCTTTGTAAATATTTACTTAGCAAGGTGGCATACTAATTTTTCCCATAAAATATACATGTCCATATCTGTAATGATATAATTAATTTTTTTCTGTTGGATGACAGGCTAGCTGTGTACAACCAGCTTAGACTGCAAGTGATGGGAAACTGCCTTTAGAGTTCAAGCAAAGAAAAACCTATATATAAAGATTATTGTACTCTTTGACTTCTGCCAACCTCATTAAAACTACTGAAATTACAGAGGTTATTAGCCAGCCCATACTTGCTCAACAGGGAGATTTTCAAGGAACCATTGTTCCAGGGAGAAGTACTGTCAGCATTAACTCTGGGGTTACACCAGTTAAACCTCCTACTCAATACCCTCTTCTCCTGCACTGGGTAATGGTGTCTAATAGTCCTCATGGGCCTCTCCCCATGATTTTGTCCAATTCCTACTGAAATAATTTAGTCTTTTTGGTCTTGATAGCATTCTGTCACCTAACAGCGTGTACCCTGGAGTCTCCTTACTTTTTGCAACTGAGTTTATTTTGCATTTGCTGGCTCCCCAGTGATTAGGATTTTGTAAACCTCCGTTACGTCCATTCCCACATCTCTTTCACGACTCAAGTCCTAATCAGCTCTCCTAGCACGGAAACACCTCAGTTGTGCTTGCTACCTCTCCTCTCTCTCTGGGTCAGCCTCAAGCCACAGAGAGGAAGAGTATCTCACTCCCAGGAGCTGTCCTGGCTTCAGCTTCAGCTTGCTGTGCTTGGGGAAGAGTTGCAAGGACAGGCAACAAAGTGCTGGAAATTCCCATGGATGTTGCAGGGATCAGAAGTCAGGACACCACCTTCTCCCTGCCCTCCAACAAATCCGCATCTGGACACAAACGACTCAGTAATCCTATTAGAAACCAGCATTTCAGATCCATGCTGTAGTCCAAGCTCCATCTGCATTCACAGTAATGCAATTCAGGAGTGACCCAGATTTACAATAGATAAAACAGTGAGGTAATGCTAGTATGGGAGAAGAATTACATCCTCGTATGTATATAAACATGCACAAATATATAAATAAAACATTTCTATTTCTTAGAGAACATTGTAAACTCCTCAATAGCCTCTCAGTAGCAAAATCAAAGCATGCGTCTTGCACTTTTCTGGAACATTAAAATGCCATTTCCTTCTAAACAGAAGAAATTCAGCCCATGGTTGGCTTTATTTTCCCCTGAGTTGGTCAGAGTCATTGCAGAGATTTTCAGAAGTCTTGGAAGCACAGAGCTCTCCCTGGCACACCCACCGGCATCACTGCTTGCAGGTTTGTGTTTGGACATTAATTTTAAAACCATTTCCAAGGATTTTTTAACTGGGCCTGAGGATGTGCCAAACAAGTGAAACTGATTACAGACTCAAGCTCCTAGCATGAGAATTATTTGAAGAGGAGAAAATCTGCACTGGTTTTAATTTCCAAAGAACAGAACCAGCATTTTGGTTTCATTTTGGTTTCAGATACTTTCAGGACTTAGAATTATTCATATATACCTGACCTCTAAATGATGCTGGTCTTGTAGATGCAAATGACAGCTCTAATATTTCTTAAACATCATTTTCTAAGACAATGTGTGCTTATGTCATCAACTCTTTCTCATGCAATTATTTGTCAGTTAACACTTTCTGGTAGTGCCAGATCTGGCAACATTTTGGAGGGTGGATGCAATGATCGCCTGAAAGACACAGGCAGCACCCAGTTTGGATTATGTGACACCCAGCATGTGCATCAAGCCACATCCAGGACATGTCCCCAGACATAAGAGAACCAGTTGAAGATTCCTGGGCTGTGCTGAAGTTTCATCTCAGTCCTGCAGCCACACCATGCCATCACTATATTTATTTAGTTTTTATCATAATCACTTGAGCTTCTGAGTAACTGGAACAATTAGGGTGATTAATTGCATGTTTTCAATAAAAACAGAAGACCATGGAGGATTACATTACAGGCTAAATATTTTCAGAAAACTCTATCAGCTAGTAGACATAACAAATGCAATAGGTCCAATGCAACATGAAGCTGTGCACATTGTGCAAACTGGTTTGCTCTGGAACTCAGATCTCCTCAAAAGAAGCCAAAGTGTTTAAAAAAATAAACTAAGTCAGAGTGCATAGGGGGAAAAGAAATATTGACATGTGAGGCTGCTCTACCTCTAATATAAAGAAACATTGTTTTCCCTGTGGTCCTTTTATTGTCTAAATAGAAAGTGCAAAGCATAGGAGAAAGCACACAACAAGGCAAAGTGCACAAGTGAAGGTCATTAGCTTTTGCTTGGAAGCAATGAGTTACATTGAAAAGGAAAATTAGAAAAGCACACAGTGGGATACCTACAATACTGACACGTTCCTTAACGACAGCAAGAAGGCAAACTAACCTGCCTGCCACTACAACTCAAACAGAGGGAGGTTAAACCCAAGAACAGAAGATACTCACACTGAAAATTTCATTTGTTGAATCCTTGCTTAAAAATCTGGGCTTTCATCTTCTACTCATCAGTATGCTACTGAAATGCTTAAATACAGCTTCAGCCAACGCCTCTTTCTGGATTTCCTTGCAACCACCTGAGATCCGCTTTAACTAAACAGAGCATGAACGCTTACTGAGATACACTTTTGAAAGAAGAAACTGGACTCAAGAACATCCCTGCCATTAAAGCCATGCCAGTGGATGGCAGACTGTGAAATTCCCTGTAGGGGAAGGGAAGTCCTGGATTTCCCATAGCCATGCCAGACATGGCTCATCTATCACAATGTTGCTATCATGGCCATCATCTTCCTGGCTGTCTTCTAAAGAATATGACAGCTGCCAGTGTTGTATGATAAGCTCAGGCGTGCTCTGCAGAAAGGGTGCACGTCTTCGAGCAGGGCTGACAGGACAGGGCACCGAGGCAGGCAGACTTCTGTCAGCTGACAAGCTGCAGCTCTTGCCATCACCATCAGAGATGCCTGACCCATGCTCCACACAGACAGGCCCTTGGCCAGCTCAGTCCAAACCAATCCTTAAGACCAGTGACTCTATAGGATCTGGTCCATGGTGCTCATCAGAGTCTTACCTTCAGCTGATGCCTTTATCAGGCTACTCAGTGAGGTGCACTATAAAATTTCTACATAAATAAAAAGCCAGCTTCTTTCGTTGCCCACACTACCACGTACTTGCTTGGTTACACAAAGAAAGAAGTGAATAGTGAAAGGTTTTATGTTCCATCTGCATGATTGGAGACTTTGTGCTTTAACACAAGCACCGGGGTCACAGGGCAGGAACATGGTGTTTTCTTTCCAGTCAGCATGAAACTGACATTTACTAGATGAGTGTTTTGTTCTATTTGTTTTAAGCTCATTACATTTTAACTCAGTTCAACAATGCTGGAAAACTTGACCAAACCCAATATTCTAGGGTGTTTAATCAACATGAACCGAATGTACAAATGTCTGAAATTTAAAATAAGAGTATATCGCAACAAAAATACATTCTTTATACCAGAAGCTCTGTCTTTTTGATTCCAGTCACTGCCAAGTGGTCATGTCTTTGCATTTAGGACATGTGTTAAACATTTCTCTTTAGTTGATAAATGTCTTCTCAATGCCAGTGTTTCTTGTGATTAATTATTGAAGAAATTGGCTTTTATTTTTAATTTAACTGCAGAATTTTTGTCAGACTCAAACAGGTAAGAGCTTAGCTATTTAATAAGAGAATAAGCAACCTGAATGTGTAAGAGGAGTGGAGGGCAGCAGAAGAGTGCTGAGGTACACATCAGTAGCATTTCTGTACATTCCCTCCAGAGAAGGCCTATATTTTCCATATGTGCTTTTAGGTTTCATCACATTCAGATCAAACAAAAAAGCAAAATGAAAAGACTGGCTCTTCTGCTGTCAAATGCATCTCTATTATCAATCCGAAAGAGATTACACACCAAAATTCTGAATGCATTTTCCTGCATCCTCCCTTGGAGCCTCACTTACTACGCAGGGGCAGGCATTAGCCCCAGCCCACATAGCGATTCAGTGCTGCCACCACCTTCTCCGCAGTGGGGACATGAAAGAGCTGCTGTGGCACACAATTCTGCCAGTACCTGGGTGCAGCCTGACTGGGATCAAGGCTCTTGGAGATGGGAGTTGTGGACACTTCGGCACAGCTCAGTGCTGGCAGGTGGACTCCAGCCAGGCTGGGTGTTGCTCTGTCCTACTTGTCATCCCAGCACATTTGTGATGGTTCTGCAATTAGGCACCCATCTTCCCTTTTGTTAGCTTTTCCATTGAAGGACAGTAATTTATAAACCGCATATTAAAACCCTGAATTTACTTCCTTTAGCTACAGGTTGTTACTTTTTAACACAAATAGACTTGTTGCTACAGGGCAAGAAGCAGCCTTCTCCAGCTTAGACCAAACTTTGCATTCAAATATCCAGTTTGTTATGGGGATACTAACTGCAGTTTGATCACTGCAGAAAAACACAATCAGTATCACCCTGAGAGCCCATTTCAATGGCTAAGTGACTGTACAACAAAATTTAATGTTTCCATTATCATTTTAGTCACTATCGTTATCAAGAGAAACATATGCTTATTCCTTCAATATTTCAGCACTTCATTCACCAGTTACACAGATTATTCTGAAGCCCATGGAGCTCTGACTTCATGTTTAAACCAACGTAGAGAAAAATTAATGTCATCAACAAGCACCAGTTCAGTGAGAACTTCTACAAGCATTAGAACCATTCATGAAAATTTTACTAAAGTATTTTTAAAAAATGCAAAGCCATTTTAATTCACTTCTTACTTATTATTCAGTACACTACTCTTAACCCATTTACACCTTGTAAAATACCCCTTAACAAGGAATAGAAAGACAACTAAAAAGTTCTGCTTTTTCTGACAAGACTTTTTTGTAAGCTGTAAAATATACAGTAGCTCCATTTAATGGGTAGTATTGTAAAATAGTGAATAAAACTGGCTAGTTGATGCTCACACATACAAGAAAAATGAACCACCTATTGGAAAAGATCTTATTTTCCCAGTTAGGGCACTAAAAACAGCCTCTCCAACATGAGCTTGGCTATATTAACACGAGGAGTACCTATTCATACAGGTAGTATTACTCAGCATTTTGCTGAGAAGAAAAAACTCACTTCTGATGATCCAGAAATACCCTAGAGAAAGACATCAGTCCGGCTCTTCATTTCAGTCACTGCTCAGGTTGAATAATTATATCACTACTCACTCAAAACCTGCAGATCATCCCCTCTCAAAACAGTTTGATTATTCTACGTGCTGAAACTTTCCAGTGCATTGAGGCTGCAGTTTCAACCTTTCAAGCCAAAGACAGGAGTCCCAGTGAAAGTCTTGCTTTGATGGTGAGCGGTTAATGCTATGCTCAGACTCCAAGTTAAGGAAAACACTTACATGACTGAGAGCTAGAAAACCAATCCCATGTGCAGCAGCTCACATTAACCGAAGCACCGGAGGCAGCTGCAAAGCATGGTGACTTAGATTTAATCTGCTTCTTGGGTTGAACTAACAGAGAGAGCTACACTGTTGTAATTCGTAACTCATGTAAGAAGTAGCTCGCACCCAAGTCAGATACTTCTGAACTGCACCAGTTCTGCATGCATTCTCCAAACAGTGACTCAGTCCTGCTCCTACTGAGAAAATGCCCCTCAACATCATCATGCATGTGTGGTTTATGCCTTCCACAAAGATTCGATTGAAAATGTTAAATTCTGCTTTGGAATTTTCATTTCAGAATAAGACTGGTAGGATATTCCAGCTAAATATCATAACCTGTCCTTTGCCACAGACACTTACGGTTTTGCATTCTGGATCACATGTTGCTTTTTTCCCACGGAATTAATGTCTTGTAAGGTTCTGAGCCTGCATTCTGATCATAATTCAATGTATAGTTTTCTTCACATTTTTCAGAGCTAGCCTGTGTTTTTGTTGCCTCTGACTGCACATCCATCTGAAAAGAGCTAAACTCACTGGATGAAACACTAGCCCTCCAACCGCAGTCACTTTCTTTGCACATTTCTGTTTTCTTACTCAAATTTATTTCTCTAAGCTGTGGCTCTCAATTAGTCAGGTGTAAAAGCATTTCTATTTGAGAGAAGAAAGTTTTGTGTTTGGTATGGACAAAGTCAATGTTCTAGAACTGTTGTGCTTGAATATATTAGAAGACAACCAAATGTTGGAAATTACGCTTGAAATACATTAAGTTGAAAAATGAACTGGGACCAATCCTAAGTAAGTTTGTGTGACTGCTACAAGGTACCCATTGGGTCTTTCTAGGCTCTGAGCTACTGCCATTCCCTCTATTTCTCCCTGCTGAAGACGCTGCTTCATCGTGACACATTCTAGCTCTTCACCTGCAAAGATTCTTCGTTTCCTCATCAAACTCAAGTCTAAAAACAGAATGCTATTTTTTTCTGGGAAGGAGGTTTATACCCTACAAGAAAAAAAAAAAAAAGAAGCAGCACTTCAGAATTGCCTTAATCGTAATCTACTGCTCTAGAACACTAGCACAAGACTATGCAAACCAGATCTGTCCACAGGCTGTACTCCCACTGGTTTATATTATACTCTCAGACACCATTTTGCTGCAAGCATTTCAAGTCCAAAAAAGGTCTGTAAAACCGTAGATCTGATGAAACCAGGATGACCATTAACTGCCTGACTTTACTCACTAGGCCTGAGGTAAGGTATTGAATAAAGCCTTCCTGACTCAGCTTCAACTACTGTATCACCCTGCTTCATGAATCATCCACTAAGAGCTAGCTCATTCAATGCCTACTTAAAAGCTGTATGATTTAAACACTGTAATAATCACTAATCAATTTGACAAGCTTGAGCTTAGAGGGGGAAAGCTAGAAACTTGGTAGTAAAATATCTTTGGCCAATCTTTTCCCTACAGTTACACAAAGAAGTTTATTTCTTTATATTACTATATAAATATATCTAAATCTCATGCAGAGAGGTCCTCAAAAACAGGGTCTTAAACTGAAGGTAACACAATGTAGGTCAAACTTCACCAACCACCACTGAGCATGCTCTAGGGAGAATGAATACCCGTCTGCCATACTGAAGCAAATGGACAGTCCTCACAGCGCATTATTCTCTTTCTTATAGCACTAGGACCTTTTAGGAGGCAAATTGAGAGTTGCCTACCCTAAAAGGCAAGTGCCTTCTTCAGCCCTAGTCTATTCTGTGGCACCAAGAGCAGCCATCACCCTCTGAACTATCTATTGCATGAGACAGACCACATTTCACTTGGATTTCTTCAACACATCCACCTGCATTTCTTCTAGAGAAACATGCTTACTTGTTTTAGACGTAATGGAAAATTCAAGCGACCCTGTTGGTAATCTGTTACACTAGTTAACTATCTTATCCTGAAGTTTCGATTTGAACTTGGAAACTGGCGTAAACAAACCAAATTAGTTTAGCCAGTAAGAAGTATTACAAGGACATAAATTGGTCTGAAAGAGTCAAATTTCATTTGACCTTGAATCTTCTTAGACTGAAGAAGTTCCACATGAATAAGCACAAGTCTCACAGGGCTAACATTTGGGCTAAATGTCCATTATAGCTAAATTTAAATTAAAAAAAATCCAAAGCCATGAATAACTGCATTGAATTACTCTAAAGTTATTTTGGCTTAAGTCTTGAATGTTTCCCTTTCCTGTTTTTAAGCTACAGGGTGTTTTTTCTTTTAGACTTTTCAAACGGTAAAAATATTCTGAAAGCATGAACTTTTTAAATGGGTATCAAATACAAAGCTACATCACGTACTGGTAACACATGTTACAGGCTTATTTATACCATGAAATGCAATGCCATATATGCCTTCCAAAACTTGATTTTAAACTGTAGTTAATACTTAGTATATGTAAGTGGCCAGACAGACACCTTACAACACGAACTTGTCCTTTTCATGCTAGTAAGGACTTAGATATGGTGACTGACAAAAGTTACCCATGTAAGTTAAGCTACAGATGTCCAACACAACTGACCTGCTAGCATGCACAAAGCTGCCTCAGCTTTTCCCAGCATGAGCAGAGCTAAGTGTTTGAGGTACCCCTAAGCCTTGCTGTACAAGAGCTGTGGCAAACCACAATCCTGCCACCATCACCCTCTCGGCACAGGTAAATGCTTTTCTCGGAACTCTGCTGGAGGGCTCTTTGCTCTGTACCGGCGAACAAGCACAAACACCCTGAAGACAGCCTTCTTCATGGACTGTTCTCCCTCTCGCACTACTACCAAGGCTGTAGTCAGACACATGCGTTGCAAAGGCCGGAGCAGCAGCCCAGCCCAACCACAAGGTCATTGCTTGCACTCTCCTCCCCGACCCGTGCAACACACTGAGGAAATTCACAGCACGCGTGGCTACCGCGGCACAAAACCCGCAAGGGAACAACGACCTCAACCCGCGAGTGCTTGATCTATGTAAGCAAATGGCCATTTTACCACAGCAGGGCTCAGGTGCGGGTCCCGACGCTCCCACGAAGCCCAGGGAACCCACCGCGCTCAGCACAGCGAGGGGCCCGACCCCGCCGCACGCCTCACGCCGCCAACGGCCGCGCCGCCTCGCGCCCACGGCCGCGCCCGCGCAGAACTGCCG
>Ga0065711_1027494_pt1 | contig 48847 bp, 27 predicted proteins | sample Hoacrofraction12_FD_59098 | JGI IMG/M metagenome (GOLD analysis project Ga0065711, IMG submission 59098) | Hoatzin crop microbial communities from Cojedes, Venezuela - Epithelial fraction 12 v2 (version 2) | ecosystem: Host-associated > Birds > Digestive system > Esophagus > Crop | place... | reverse complement strand
ATCTGGAGTACTGTGTCCAGTTCTGGGCTCCCCAGTTCAAGAAAGATGAAGAGCTACTGGAGAGAGTCCAGCGGAGGGCTACGAGGACGGTGAGGGGACTGGAGCATCTCTCCTAGGAGGAGAGGCTGAGGCAGGTGGGCTTGTTCAGCCTGGACAAGAGAAGGCTGAGAGGGGACCTAATAAATGCTTATAAACATCTCAAGGGTGGGTGTCAGGAGGATGGGGCCAAACTCTTTTCAGTAGTGCCCAGTGACAGTGACAGGGGCAATGGGCACAAACTGAAGCAGAGGAAGTTCCGTCTGAACATGAGGAACAACTTCTTCCCTCTGAGGGTGACAGAGCCCTGGAACAGGCTGCCCAGGGAGGTTGTGGAGTCTCCTACTCTGGAGATATTCCAGCCCCGCCTGCACAAGGTCCTCTGCAGCCTGCTGTAGGTGACCCTGCTTCGGCGGGAGGGCTGGACTAGATGACCCACAGAGGTCCCTTCCAACCCCGAACATTCTGTGATTCTAAGAAAATACCCCTAACACAAACTTGCTACTCTGCAATCCCAGGACTATTATAAGATTGATTCCAAAAAGCACATCAGGTCCTAAAACCTACCAGAACTATTTTTAACACTCTGTTTTTACATCATAGAATCACAGAACAGAATATCCTGAGTTGGAAGTGATCCACAAGGATCATCAAGCCCAACTCCTGACTCCACACAGGATAACTAAAAAAGTTAAACCATCCATCCCAAAGCACTCTCCAAGCACTTCTTCAACGCAGGCAGGCTTGGGGCCATGACCACTTCCTTGGCGAGTGAGCTCGCCCCCTCAGTGAATAACGTTTTCCCAATATCCAGCACGAGCTGCCTCTGATGCAGCTTCAATCCATCCCCTCACATCCTGTCACCAGAGAAGAGACCAGCCCCCCCCCCGCTCCCCGTCTCGGGGAGGCCACAGACAGCAACGAGGTCACTCCTCAGCCTCCTCTCCTCTAAGCTCAACAAACCTAGTACCGAACAAGCGCACCGTACACCTTAAACAGGCATGCAATACCACTACATAAAATACTGGTTTCAAATGCAATAAAATATTCTAATATCACTGGGCTACTTTCATGGAGAACATGCAGCTGTAGCCACCCATCTCTCCACACCCTCCCCAGCAAACTACCACCTGACGCCTGCTTCTTATATGGAGAGGAACAGTATTCACAGTAGAAGTACAAGGCCTCCTAAATCAAACCACAAACTTTGGAAGAAAACTTTTCCCTACTACTCATTTCCAGACAAACTGCCTGAAGAAAAAGAGGAAGGAAAATATTAGTAGAAAGAGTATTTCATTATTAAAAGCCCATACCTCTATGTCTCATGCTTAGCTAACAGAATCAATTCTTATAGAATTATTTAGGAATGGGAAGAACGACAAGAGGTAAAGCTCATCTTTCTGCATGTGCAGAAGTCTGATACGATTATTCCCTCTACAACTTTTGCCGTTACCTTTTTCTGTACTGCTCCGACTATTTTTTCCTGTAGTTCTCGAGTGGAATGAAGCAGAATCATGATTCTGTACAGCAGGTGCAAACAGTGGTGGAATTCCCAAGAGCGGTGGGAAAAAAGCTGCCCCAGGACGAGAATGCATGTCTGCTGTTCGCCACCATTCTGCATCGCAAAGGAAATAAAAACAATCTTCAGATGTTCTAATAATGTATTTAAATATTTCTGAGTGTGTTGCTGTGCATAGCGTAGAGCAGATTTACTAAATTCTCATAGAGAGCAAGAAGAACACAAACCACTTAGGAACTTCTTAAATGACATGATTTTCCTGCAGCAAACCTGGTCTTAAGTCATTAAAGCTATTCTAGTAAAAATTTCACTGCAGTTTTCTTTAAACGCATTCTGAAAACAAATACTCATTAGAAAGCTATGTGACAGCGATCACAAGATGAAACTGCCAGTCCTATAAACAGGGTCATTATACACAGGCCACTCTTCAACATTCAGTATTACCTCAGCAGTCTTCCTCTGTCAGAACTACATGAAAGCACCATAGCTTTAAGTCACCTCGACAATCTCCGTCTTGGAATACTTCAAGGTCTCCACCACAAAAACACACCTGAAGCAGTTCCCCATGAAAACACAGAATCATAGTTTGCAAAAGACCCCTAAGATCACCCAGTCCAACCGTCAACCCATCACACCATGCCTACTAAACCATATCCCAAAGTGCCAGATCTACACGTTTTTTGAACCCCTCCAGGAATGGTGACTCCACCACCTCCCTGAGCAGCCTGTTCCGATGCCTGACCATTCTTGCAGTAAAGAATTTTTTCCTAATATCCAATCTAAACCTCCCCTGATGCAACTTGAGGTTACTTGCTAGTTAGCTGGGAGAAGAGACCAACACCTGCCTCACTACAACCTCCTTTCAGGTAGTTGTAGAGAGCGATAAGGTCCCCCCCTCAGCCTCCTCTTTTGCAGACTAAACAGCCCCAGCTCGCTCAGCCACTCCTTGTAAGACTTGTTTTCCAGACCCCTCACCAGCCTCACTGCCCTTCCCTGGACGCACTCCAGCAACTCAATGTCTTTCTTGTAGTGAGGGGCACAAAGCTGAACACACTGCTCCAGGCGTGGCCTCACCAGTGCCGAGTACAGGGGCACAGTCACCTCCCTCCTCCTGCTGGCCACACCACTCCTGATACAAGCCAGGATGCCGTTGGCCTTCTTGGCCACCTGGGCACACTGCCGGCTCATGTTCAGCTGGCTGTCAACCAACACCCCAAGATCTTTTTCTGCCAGGCAGCTCTCCAGCCACTCCTCCCCAAGCCTGTAGTGTTGCATGGGGTTGTCGTGACCTAAGGGCAGGACCCGGCACTTGGCCCTGTTGTTGAACTTCATACAACTGGCCTCAGCCCATCGATCCACTCTGCCCAGATCCCTCTGCAGAGCCTTCCTACCCTCAAGCAGATCGACACTGCCACCCAACTTGGTGTCATCTGCAAAGTGACTGAGGGAGCACTCAATCCCCTCATCCAGAACATTGATAAAGATATTAAACAAGACTGGCCTCAAAACTGAGCCATGAGGAACATCACTTGTGACCGGCCGCCAACTGGATTTTACTCCATTCACCACCACTCTCTGTGCTCAGCCATTTAGCCAGTTCTTCATCCAGCGAAGAGTACACCCATCCAAACCATGGGCAGCTAGTTTCTCCAGGAGGATGCCATGGGGAACAGTGTCAAAGGCCTTACTATAGCCCAGGTAGATAACATTCACAGCCTTTCCCTCATCCACTAGATGGGTCACCTGGTGTGGAAGTGTACCTGTACTGCTCCTAATAAAAGACATGGCATCTCAGTTTGAATGCAGTTCTGCCTTAATGTGAGTGTTCTGCACTTGGCATGCTGTAGCTCAGGGGACAGTGCTGTACTGCAAAATACACCTTGGGTAAATAGTTAGGTTTTATCCTTAAAAATCACATACTCGATTGTAGAAAGCATTACTCACTTATGTACCTTCTTCCACAACTGACGTCCATACTCAACTAGCAATACTAAATGTTAGCTACCGTCTGCTACACAGTTGAATTAGGAAAGATCACAATGCTCTTATTGTGTTGTTTCTTAAAAAAACAGTAGCAACACTTGCTTCTCTCTCATAGACCACAGTGGTGATTCTTAGTGATGCCAATGAGCAGCAATGCACTGTAATGTTTCATAATACTTTGAAGATAGGTCAAGCTACAACATCCTTTGAGCTTGTTAAGTTCATCAACTTTCTTCATCACACAAATACAGAGTAGGTGACTTCATACTATATTACACATTATTATGGCCTTGCAAAAAGAACTACTGTGTGCTACCTAAGCCATCACCTAATGTGTCCAGAAATAAGAAGTCATCAATTTTTAAATATGCGTTTAGAAACATGGAAGAAATAAAACATAAAGGAAAAATGGAAGCAAAGTCTTCTAGCAATAAACTGAACTGTAATGACATTTTTTCCTCTTTCTTATTTGACAAAAACATTAACAGCCTGTCTAGCAATTAATTCTACTATTTCCTTTTCTTCTACTTTAGTGTTTTCAGGTTACTAACTGACTGTAGACACATTCTGCATCGAAAAATTTCCTATTAAACTGCACTCCTTAACATTCTTGACTTACTTCAAATAAGTTAAATATTTTTGAGCACTGCTTTTCAAATTCTACTAACCACTACACACATAAATGATTGAAAGCATTACTCCAAAGGGCAACATACATTTCATCAATACTGGTCTCTTAGTAACAAGGAACGATAACTGTGAACACCTTTGTTAACATTAATGAACTTCATGGTGCAATATAAGGTTTTCGAAAGAACTCCTTGTATGCATGATTCCAAACTACTCGTATGTGTGATTTCATAGTACTGATGAACATCCCTCAGTGTAAGAAGATGGAAAGCATAGAAAAGGCTTATATATAAGTATGTAAGTATATATATAAGTATATAAGTATATAAGTATATAAGTATATATATAAGTAACAGTGACCCACTCTTATCGTTGGTTTAAAAAATCAAAAACCCTCATCTGAATAGAGAAACCTCAAAAATATCTGTTAATTTAAATGAAGAGCAAAGCACTGGCTATCTCATTAAAGTACTTCAAAACACACCACACACACACCCCAAATTAGCATTTTAATAAACTCTGAATACATTCTTACAGAAGCAAGCATGCAGGTAACAAACACGAATGCAATTGCAAGGATTCCATCTTCAGCTTTACTTCATTAATCATAGGTTAAAAGAAGCTAGTCTTCGACTAATTTTCTAAAAAAAGGCAATTTTCCAATGGCATTGACAAAATTGAACTCTAGTGAGAAAACTGATACATAATTTAGGCACAAACACTGCAGATTATTAACTCTGAGCAGTAAGAATACAGGGAACATACAGAGCACTGATCTACTAAGTCATATTTTAAAAAGTATCAACCACATGGCAACTCTCAATGAGGTTTGCTTTAATATAAAAACTACTAGGTGCTTGATGTGGTTTTCAATGAAATTATTTACATGCTCAAATACAATGGTTTCCTTTAACCTCTAACATCCAAAAACCAATGTACTGAAATTGTTTTTCTTTCAATTCTGTTTCTACTTACAAAGATAAAATTCCATGTCCAAACAATACGCAAAATTGTTTGCTCATCTGTGTACTCCTTATACCAAATACCAAATGAGACAGGATTTTAAAACATGGAAGTACTTGAGTTATGACTATTAAAGTACTTTCTCCCCCTGTCTCCCTTTTTCCTCTGTATTTTTGCTTTAATGTTCTTCAATGATCTTGGAAAATGGATTAATTTGTATTTGTTTATTTATTTTACATCTGGCATATTATTCTCATAGTCTTGTCCCTAAAAAACAGAGCACTGGGCAGTCTGAACACTGAGAAAGAAACCAGCTTCCGGCCTATAAAGGTAATAACATGAAGCAGAACGTCTAAACAAGGCTGGTGCCATGTTTAAATAATTACTGATAATAATTAAATTAGAGAGTGTTTCTTAACAATACACAGACACTAAAATTAAGATGTACTGACCAACTTAACATTGATTTCCAAAAATTGAGAACTTGTAATGTAGATTGTGTAACACTATGGCTGCTCTGTTGGTATCAGAGCTGGCAATTGTACTCTACTACTGTTCACATCCTTGTACTTAATCTAAGCATCTGCATCCCCTGAACTACTTAACATCACATTCTCCCTCAAGATTTCAAATTGTTGTACATTCCACATATTGTAAATCATCACTTTGTTTTTACATATCCACTTTAATCTTGCTGTTGTCACTTAGGATTCAGAATCCTTAAAATCTGTAGAAGTCAATAAATACCTACAAGCCTCAGATGAAAAATCTAACAAAACCAAGGACTATAAAAAACACCACAACAGAAATTTCTTTATACAGTTTTACATTCTAGGTGCTAAATCTGATTTTTTTAACATTTCTTTCAGAAGCCACAATGTCATTTTTATATAAAGACTGAGACACAAAAAATTAACTGGTGTTAAAAAAATGAAAATCTTTGTTAATATAAATCAGAAAATCAAGTGGAAAATTACAGACTTTTCCAATTAAAACCATCCTGTGGCTTTGTCCATTTACGTCCACAATTTAAAAATTCTTCTGGGTCTCATTTAAGGCGAAATAGTGGACTCCAAAAAAACAGAAGATTTTTGCTTTGATAGAAGTAGCTTCTGGTTTGAAAAAAAGATTTTTTTTTAGTTCTTGTTTTGTAAAATGTTAATGAATTTCCTTTTTTTTTTGAAAATTAAGAATATAGAACACTTCATGTCTGATAGTATCAAAATCATAAAATTTGATCATTCAGCTTTGAACACTTTCACACACATTACACAAAACACTGGATTATGGTATCATTTACTCATGTGAGAAAAGGCTAGTCATTTATATTCTCTCAAAGTTGCTAACATTCTCATGAGAATGAATTTAAACCTCTTTCCAGAGTCAATTTCTTTTCCAATATGCCTTCTTATTTTCACTAATGGACAAATACAAAGAAAGCAAGTAAACTATCTGCTTACTTGACTGGAATGCTTCAATTATTCAGGAACTAGTGCTGCATCAACAAATTACACTAACAGTATGTGATATATTTCATAATGGTTTCGTTTTCACACAGGTACTTTGCCTATCTGATCCAGGAATATGCCAAACTAACTTATTTGTAGCGTAATCTCCCTGGTAAAGCATAAAGACTCCCAGTCCTCACTCTCCATGCATCGAAGGGAACCTGACAGGGTATGCAATCCAGTTTACAGTGGAGACTACTTAATAGACTATTGATTGCTGCAAAGAAAATAAATAGATGAACTGGAGTAAGAAGAACCTCTCTAGTCTAATGCACAGATTAAGATGCCTTTACCTTCTCTTAGTAAGAATAATTATTCATTCTTAAACAATTATTTTATTAGATGCTAGAGAAAAGCATTTTAAAATAAGAAGATAATTTAATTACCAGATTGAGATTGACAGACATTGTCATCATTTTTTTTTTCCAGTATCACAGAAGTGAGTAACATCTCACTTTCAAACGGGCTAGGATACCAGCCTATCTTGACTACAGAGTATCTTGAAAATTGAAGAAAGTTTGGCTCAATGACATTGCCGTTCCAGCCACCGGCCATTACCGGGAAAACTGTCTTTGGCTGGCTGGCAACATGAACACTTCTGTGAAGTTTCTCCAGGACAGTGTATCCCTTTCCAGAGTGGACTCAACCATAGTGCACTGTGTCAGACAGAGAAACCAATACACTCATAAATAAAACAGATGGGACAGTACCAATAGCAAACTACATTCCAGCTTGCTTTTAGGAATACAAAAGTGTCCTTGAGAAAATACATACATTCTTAAAGATCAGATAGAGCCAGGCAAAAGATCTGACCATTAAAGAAAAACTAGAAGGAAACAATCCATGAATACTTGGAATTAGTAACAGTCTTTATAACTATTAGCTATCAGACAGAAATGAAACTTTTTTTAAAATAAAAGTTAAGAATAAAATTTTCAAAACCACTTAAGAAAAGGACTACCTGGATTTTCTAAAGAAGAAAGAAACTGACAGTTCAGTATCCTTATTATATTATTCATCTGCTTTAGTCTTACTGTATTTTGACAGACCAAATATATATCCTCTATATACACACAATTTTACAGGGGACACAAAATTACGTGCTGCAATATCCACATAGCAAAGGCGGCAGGGAGAGGTAAATGAGTCACATAAATCCTTGGTTTGGGATTGTACATTTACAGCCACTTGTAAATGATCCTAGTACATTCTGCGAACCACCACAGACAACCATTTCAAATGGCATGAGCTAATGAACACAGACACAAAACTCTTTTGGAGTTGAATATGTAGTGGGGTACTGAAAAATAAAACACACTGATATTTGTTCTGGATCAGTTTTAGTTAAGAACTTTTCTGGCTGATTTCAGAGTAATTAAAATAAACACTTGAGACATAATTCTAGGTATGCACACATTCTGGTTTCTGTTTTTCTTCCCAAAGAAGCCGCAAACAAACAAATACAGGCTATAGCATAGCACTCAGAATCTACTGGTTCTACAGTATCAGGGCAGAAGAATCTTTCAGTTTGGAGAATACACGCTTCCTCACTATACTACAAGAACCAAGTTTGTTCTGAAAGTTGTGGATTACCACAAATTTAAGCTGAAAAACTTCCTGTTTACTTTGTATCTTATACGAATCAGCAGTACTCAGGCTAACAAAACAAATGTATAGAATCTGTTCTCCAAGTGAAGAAATAAACAGCAGGGAAGAGTTATTTACCATTTCTTGTTCTATCCACGACATGCATCATTCAGTTGAAATACAAGTTTCATTCAGAAAAGTGAGATTCTTGCATGGAGAAATCTTCCATATAAGTTTCTGATTCAAGCCAAGATGTTTCACTCTAGTCAAGATTATCTAAGACTATGACATTTTGAAATTCACCCTTTCAATTTCAAGTTCCCTTAGAAGAAACTATTCCTCCAGATACAAAAATACAGCAGAGGTTGGGCTTGAATGCTGAGACAGTGATGTACATTGAAGAAGCAGATTATTAGATCTTAATCTGAAAATGGCACAGAGTTTGCCAGATCAATCCTTAATGATTCTCGCTTCTGCGGCAGCTTTGCAAACTAAAAATTTCTTTCACATTTGAAATAGGCAATTTTAAATTAATTTCATTTCTTCAATAAACAAGTATTATGTAAAATGTATTCACATGATATCAATACCGCTTAGCAAAAAAAAGTCTTCAATGCACCTGTGCAACCTTACTATATTTGACTTGTAATAATAATTACAAGTGTTGACAAACACTAAAATCACACTGCAATATATAATCGAGTCATTTTTACCGCATGTGTTGATTGTGGAACTCAGTGACACAGCTCCCGTGGAAAGGCCACCTTTCGATACTGCTGAAGCTACGGACAGCGAAGACGACGCTGGAGTTGAAGCAGCTGCAGTAGAGGAGACTGACGATGAGGTTAACCGCTCTCCAGACTCCATATCTGTAAGAGAGAAGAGAAATGTCTGTCTTCTACAGCAGGAAATGAAATCACACGGGGACTAAAGGAGTGTCTGTGCTGACCATGTCTCAGGATCTGCACTCGGTTCTTGAGTGGCTCCTACGAGAGCTTCACGTGAGAGCTGCATCCCACGAAGAGCGCTCAGTCATCAGGGGAATGAACCCAGCACAACGACAACAGTAAGGGTACTAGGCAGTGCCGCCTAAAGCTGCGTCATGTTTCTAACTTGAATGCCGACAGCTTCACCTGGGACCCCAACCCACACCCCATGCTCAGGGGCTGCATCTCGCCTCGGGCTGGCACCTTCACCCCTTGCCCGAGTCAGGTCACAGCTCTGCAGCCCAGCCTCTGCCCACACCTGGGACTGATCCTGCGTCCCGTGCTACAGCTTCCCTCCAGGCCTGCCTCGGCTCCTGCCTTCTGCCACTCCCAACCAGACTGCCCAATGGACCTGGGCCTGAGACTCCTCCTTTCTGCCCAGACTCTGCAACCAGCACAGCGTTAGGTTCTGTGGGACCGTGCCAGGGTCGGGAAAAGAACTGCCTGCACCATCCTCCTCGACTGCCAGCTTCTCCCTCCTCACAGAGCAGCCCAGCTCTTGCTGCTCCCTGACAGACCTCAGCTGTAAAGAGCCTGTAATGCATGCCAAAAAGTCCCTCCCTAGTCTCCTAACTCAGGGAAAGTCCCAGCAATTATGGCGAGATGGCATAAACAGAAGAACTTCTGTAAGTTGCTAGCTTTTTTTGTTCCCTGGTGAGCTTTTCAAATAAAATAGGGCATTTTTAGTTATGCCACACATTGCCCAAATCAAAAGTTACCAGCCTTATTTCATTGAACAAGCATGTGTATTTTAAGAAAAACACACAGTAAAATTCTTATTAAAAATATTACTTGTTAAGCAGTAGTTTCTCACATACTTAAAAATTGCAGCCAAGCAAATGATGTCTAAGCATAGTGGTAGCAGAGACAAAAGACTACCTGACTCAATCGGCCAGAACTGCGGTTGACAGTGAGTCATGATCAGAGTATAAAACAAGGCGGGGAAGAAATCTTTCCAGCGTCCCTTTATTATTACAAATGCAATGAGACTAAGCACTGTTAACTCCCAACAGTGAAACTCCTGAGAAACCGGGGTCCATCCCGGAGTCTCCCCTGGCGAGAGAGGCACCACCTCTTCTCAGACCCATCCCTGGGAACGCGAGGCGGCCAAGCACCAAGTCCCAAGTCCAACCACTGCTGTAAAATCTCACTCTCAGTCTTCGGAAAACAGAATGCCAAGTGCACAAGAGACACACACTTTTCCAAATTCTGGTTTAATCAATTTAGAAAACTGATGTGTTAAACAGCACTTCTGATCCAAAGTTATGTTAAATGGTTAGTACCCAAACACTCATTTGGAAAGCCATCATAAAACATGTTATCTACTTCTCCAGAAAGATGCAGTATCCTCAGTTCCTTTCAGTCAGTAAAAATGAACCTTCAAAAGTCAAAGGAAATACAGAAGCGAAAGCCACAGGAAGCTATGCTGTGCCAATTTTAACTAAATCATTAATTCCTTATCTAATAATAATTTCATATAGTAAATAATCCACTAATAATTTTTATATGTGGCAATTTTTATGTACCGGATAAAGTCTCTAGACTTTGCTAGCTAGCAGAACAAAAGATACTACTTTCCTAAAGTGAAAACTCTGCTAACAAGAGAGCTGTACTATATGATAAAGAACTACCTATCCTTTACACAAACTGCAAACAACCACTGTGCAGAGAACATCACTGAAAGACTTCACTGCTTTTGTTCTTTACAGCCCAACTTCTCACATGTAATTTTCATGCATACAGAAGATAATTTTTTTCTGCAAACACAGAAAAATCAACTACCTACACTTATATGGTACAAAAATGTATCCAGTACTATACTGAATATGAAGGCTACGAACTTTTTCTTCAGAACAGTAACATCAACCACAAAAACTATATCCTTCAGAGAACTTATCAGGGCAAAATATTACTTAAGATTTTATGTTTTTAATTTGGGACACCTAAATACATACTTTTCTCCAATGAAACATTTTCTATTCACAGTTAAAGAATACCTCATTGATTTTTAGTAAATTGTGAATATAATTCAGATAAACGGAATTTTGTAAATGCTTATAAATACCTTAAGGGTGAGTGTCTAGACGATGGGGTCAGACTCTTTTCAGTGGTGCCCAGCAACAGGACAAGGGGCAACGGGCACAAACTGAAGCAGAGGAAGTTCCATCTAAACAGGAGGAACAACCTCTTTACAGTGAGGGTGACAGAGCCCTGGCCCAGGCTGCCCAGAGGGGATGTGGAGTCTCCTTCTCTGGAGATACTCAAACCCTGCCCAGACGAGGTCCTCTGCAGCCTGCTCTGGGTGATCCTGCTTCGGCAGGGGGTTGGGCTGGGGGATCCCCAGAGGGCCTTTCCAACCCCGACCATTCTGGGATTCTGTGAACTGCTACTCAGCGGAAGCAGGCCACTGAAAATACTGTATATACTGTATACTGTAAATGTTGTATTATGCCAATTAAGTTTATAATTACTCCTAAGCATAATAATTAATAGAAATCCCTTTCGTAAGTGATTAAGATTTAAGTCTGCAGCATTTGCAAATACATGCATTGTTTCACACTACAAAAATTTACTATCTTTAGTATATCTAGAAAGATCAACAGACATAAATTAATATAACTAAGCATATTTCTAGACACTATGAATGACTAACTTCGGTGAGGCCAACAGGCAGTCCTTGTACAAAAACCTATAGTTTTGTTGTATTTTGACATTCATTGCTCTAAGTATGGCTACAGTGAAATTACTGTATATACAGGCGACATAAAGGAGAAGTAGAAACACATCATAACGGTATTATTACAGTAATCACTTGTAAAAGGCAAGGTTCTTCTAAGCTTTAATGCACTGCATTCAAAATTCAGGATTGAAACTTTGTATTTCATTTCTGTTTCCTGACAAAACACCCAGAATTTCCAAATTTCTTTAAAAAATCGCTGTTCTATTGTGTGTAATAATGCAGCACTAAAGTAAGTCTTTACCATCTAATGTATTTTATAAATAAGCACAGTTAAGAGCCACCTATAAGCAATCTGCTTTTGTGTCACAAATGGGAAGATATCCTTGGTAAATCTATACTTTTTTAAATACAGAAATGTAAATTTAGCTATACTTGCAAGCTTTTAACCAACAGAAGCCATCTGTTTGAATTGGTAATGCAGCATCAAATAAGGATTGGGAGAAGAGTAATAAACCGCCCTTTTAATGCTCCCCTCGTCGTCCTCCTCCCCCCCGCTTCTGGTTTCAGTTTGCGAGGGCTTGGGGGGGGGGGGTTTTTGAAGGGTTGTATTTTCAACCTTTAATTCAGCCGCTTGTTTAAATTCATGAATAGAAAACTGGAATATTGGTATTTCTGAATGATTTTGAATTGAAGAAATTATATACTTTTCCTGGAGACATATGTACTTTGCTTTCAAACTAAGTCAACCCTTAATTATGTTTAGTTAGTTTATTACTCTAACCGCAGCAGATGGCTGACTCCAAAAGAGATAATCCCTGAAACAGTCATTAGTCAGGATCAGCAATCATTACACTGCAGATCTAATGTGTTCTGTGACTAAAAAAGTCCATACCAGTTTAGCAGATCCATACTCTTCTTAACCTCAAGTATAAATTAGACATTTGTTCCATTTTAATGTATTTTGCCAGTCAATACTTTTGATGAACTTTCATGATTGCTTTTTAACATCTCATATTTGTAAAAGAGAAATTGAGTAAGTAAAACCAGGAAAAAAAACCCTGACATTTTTTATTTTCCAAGTGTAGTGGTTTGTGTCAGTTCCTCTCCATACTTTGCACAAAACTTCAGTTATTTTCCCAGAATTTTCCATAGTGAATAATAATCATGAATGAAACTGAACCCAATGAAAACAGAAAGCCATCTCTCATTAAAAAGGAACAGAGAAGTATGAGCAGCTTTACACAAAGAAAGTGTTGTCTTTTCTGAAAAAAAAACCCAAAGAAAAAAATTACTAATGTTAAATAAAAATAAGAACACTAAAAACAGGTAAAGGTTTACTAAGGGAAACAACAATCAAGTATCTTCACATTTAACAAGGTGAAATTTCTTCAAACTAAATTATCTACCAATTCCATGCTCAAAATCTTTGCCGAAATGTACACTAACATAGGAAAAAAATACATTCCTACCATTAAACAGGTATTAACAAGTAACTCCCTTCATGGGATATTGTCATGGATATAACAGTATCCTGTCAACATTAGCTGGGATGTGCAAATGCTATCAAGTGGGTCTTGAAAAAATCTAAACAGTAGACTTACTGACCGCCAACTTCCAGTTTAACCTCTACACCCTCCTGTTCTGCTTTATTATTTCAATGATCACCTCTAACACAGTGAAAAAGAAGTTCAAAGAGCTGGGGTAAAAACATACTTCAGTCTTCCTCAATGACCAAGTGAAATTTGTAACAACTATCTGACAGCCGACTGGAGAAGGGTCCCACAGCTTTTGGGGTTCTCTTGCCGTACAGCAAGGTATTTAACCGTATCATACCGTAATACTGCCAGTCTGTGACTATTTCTTGAGTCAGGATGAGTGCTCTAACGCTGAAGATCTCACAGCTGCTGCACGGAAGCACACCAGTGTCTCTCAGAACCGGCAGTCCTGCACAGGGGAGTTCACCACAAATCTGAAATGCAGTTCCATTTTATGAAGTAAAATTTCAACATCTAATGCCTCTCCTTCCAAGCGGTCGGGGCACTGAAGGCAAACGCAGAGCGTGGAGTGCTGTCAGGGGTGGCCCAGCGGAACCCCCGGGCTGGGCGCCCCGATGTCACAAAGGCCGCAGAACCGCGGAGGAGTGGTTGCACAGCAGTGGAGTGCCAAACTCGCACCAACCCAGCTCGGGCCCAGCGCAGCGGCTGTGGGAGGAGGAGGGGCGGCAGGAGCTCCCCACCGCCAGGCCCAGAGCGCAGGGGCTCCCAGCACGCGCCCTGGGCACCGACCCGCCGTGCGCGGCCCACCACGGCTGCAGGGGGCTGCGCTGCTGGAACTTCGAGCCTCGGGTAACAGTGCCCACCTAACTAATGAGATTCACTTCACCTGTCTCAAATGCTGTACAAGCCCTGAAGGCCAGGTTAAGTACTAAATATTCCAAGCTCTGCAGAACTTCACTGTAATTATGTCACTTTCAATTATTCACTCTAAGCACTTTACATAAAACTCTCTAGTGAAAAAAGCCACCACAGTAACACTTTTTTTTAGTAAATCAACCACCACAATAAAACTTTTTTCAGTAAATCAACAGCAAGATCGGCTTGTGTTTCTAAGGTACCATACCAACTACAAAGACACTTCTATCCACAAATAACCGTAACACATTACTTTCAGTTACACTGTGTGAGGCACACAGCACATTCCTGCATTACGCTCTAAAGCCTCCATAGCCCTCCCCTTTCTAATACTGGGCCGGACATCAGTGGTATAGCAACTCGCTGTTCATTGCGTCAGAATCCAGAGCAGTGAAAATCTTCATAAAATCACAAGTATATCACATCGCAACTCCACAAATGTTTGTTTTAAGAGTCTTTACCCACATAAGGTGACTTACTAAAAGCCACTTCAACACAGATCCAAGTCTTCAGTTTGGAATAACTGAGCTGGACTGGCCTGGCAAAAATGTAAGTAGAGAAGGGAATCAGTTGCCATTCTACTACCATTTTAAACAGACTCAGGATAAAATACAACATTTAAAAAATGCATCTGTTTTGACTCCATCTGACAAGATAAACTCATCATTAAACGATACATGCAAATTAAATGGCAACTCAAAATCTTCTTATCTCCTATTTTACAAGTAATTGTGTTGGTTTTAGTTGGAAAAAAACCTCACTTCAAATACTCATGCATTCACACATTTCACGATCTTCATGATTATGGTAAAGAAACAATCCTTACAAATGACAGAAGGCACTATGATTCAGTTGCTTTACATTCCATGGAACGAGGAGGGGCACACAGGTCAGGTTAAATTACAGTCCTCCGTGATCCTCACTTTGGACAAACCTCAGAATATATTCCTGAAAGCTACATAATACTGGGCAAGAAATATAATCTATCCAATTTGTACCATAAAGAGGGAATGGCCATACCAGGTACCCATCAGGCAAGACAGCTCTGCAGGGAGTCACTTAATGCTGAAGGGACTCAAGTCTACTTAAACATTTCAAATCCAGAATATCAACACTAAGAGTTTCGTTTAAATTAATAAATAAAGGCTAATATATCTGTGTTATATGTTGTTCTGTATAAGGTTATCAACTTCACACACATAAGCACCCCTTCACCTTCCATTATTTTCACTTCTATGTTGGGTTAGGACAGGAAAAGCTGACACCACCACCCTCAAAACAGAAAAATAGAGTGGTGGAGATAGCTTCTTACACAGATGTAAACGTTTTCAATCAGGAATCCTCAGCCTACTAAAGCAGCCTGCTAGGACAATTAATCTGCATAAGCCACTCCTTGCAGCAGAGCAAATTTCATTCAGGTGACAGGAAAAGGACCCCATCATACAACCTACTTTTGCCAACAGAAAAGCTGATCAACTTGTCCGGCTCAAGATGAGGAGCATTCATGCTTCAGGTAGCTGGATGACACTGGTACAGTGCAATTCTGTGGAGACAATGTTAAGGCTCATGGAGAAACAGCTCATGGGGTGGAGATGACGGCACCACACACCTGTATTCCAACACTTCTGAGTAGATTCTAAACAGCAAATAAGTATTGGCACTACCTAAAATTGACACAGAGCCTGCACTCTGCCATAACCTCAAGAGGCTGAAATAACAGAATCTGAAAACCATTCAAACGCAAGGATTCTCTGGCATCAGTTGGTAAGTGTTCAAGAGGCAATTCCGCCAGGTTCTGTCATCAAACTGAAACAAGTATTTCATTTCAGAACTAATGTTTCACAAACCTCTCTGTTCCAAGAGGAAAAAAAAAATAATCACTGCAATATTTTATACTGACTTGGGATGAGTACCAGTTTTTAAAGGATTATATTTTTGTGCATGACAGTTCAGCTTAGATTAAAAACATGTTTCCAATTTCTACGTTAAAAGTCAATCTTTCATTCCCCACATAACTATTTTTTTCGTATCCTCATTAGGAGGCTTTGATATTTGGTTCATCTGTACTAGAGTCTAGTACTACTACATCTTGTTCTACAGAAGCAAGAGTGACAGTGTTTTATACTATTACCTAAGTTTGTGAGGGCACTGGGAAAACTCTACCTCTGTTAATTTTTAAAATCACGAAGTATTATTCAGTCTTTGAGTACTGATACTTAATACAGTATTTTTAAAATACATCGCAAAAATTCTTAGTGTAGCTCTGAAATAGCTAACGGGAACCCACATTAGAAATCCCATGCCAACGGTAGTTTGAAAATGATTAAGTGTTCAAGGAGCACAGACAACAAATTACACATGAGCAATTTCACTAGCATGCTTTTCACAGAAATTACTATTTGGCTCCATTAAACAAAAACTCTGTTTCCAAAAATAGCTGCAAAAATAACTGGAATATTAAGATGAAGAAGTATAAAGATTATTTGTAGTATTTCAGTTATTCAAAGTCCTTTTTTTGTTGTGTATGTTCAAAAGTAAGGTGTTAAACATTCTCTTTCCTATAATTTTGAACTAAATGATAAGACTCGTGTCCAATTTATCCAGTTATTTGATAATAAGGTAATTTTTAACACAGTTAAGAAGACAATGCATTGCTTCCTTGCTGGCAATACTTTGTCGATATACCTGATTCACTGCAGTTTACAATCAAGAAAAGTCTGAATTAAATTCATAAACGTGTGTGTAAGTAGGCTTCCCACAGGAAATCTCAAGAAAGTAACTCAGATGGGGAGGAGAGTGGGGGGCCCTTACCATGCATACCTTGACATGGCAGCGTAATTTGTGCTTAAGGACTCAAAATAATCACATTTTGCTCTACAGTCTTACAAACCGAATTATGTGCCAGGGCTACCAGTACAATGAACATCAGGCCCGCAGTTTCCAAACATTATTAAGAGAAACAGGACTAGTCAGTACTATGTCATCTGGCCACTACCTAGGCTAGCATTCTGTGACCAAGAGTAAGCACCATCACCTACTTTTGTGCTTATCTGTGTCCTTTTCTCCTATTCGCCTCTCTACACTGAACAACTGGACTTTTTCAGATCCTTTTCCTGAGAATGACCTGGTTATCTTCCCTGCTCATATCTAAAACTTTATGTTATATCTGAAACAAGTATTCCTGCATATAATCACCCAGTGATACACTCCATATTATTTTGCTTATTATGCATGCAAATTTTTTACCTGCTGATGTCTATCAAGCTAATCTTTTCATTCAAATATGCACTACTTATGCACAAAATTCCTAGATATTTCACAGAGGTAAAGAAATGCATTTAGGACTCACAGAATTATTAATGCACATTTATGTTATGACCCTTTACCTCACCTACCAAGAGAGGACAACAAAGAATAGTGTCATTTTAGAAACTAACATACCGGAATGACCAGTGAAGTGCAGCACCACAGTCTCTTTTGATATACTCCTTGAGCAGGTCTTTAAAGGAGCAAAACCTGAATGCCAGAGTAATACCATGACACAAAGAATTGCTTTGACTGGACTTTAACAGGAACGAAGAGGAATGGAGTGTCTGAACACCCCTGTGGCGGGCAAATCCATTAAAATCAGGAGTGTGAAATAAAAACTGTTGCTTTTTATCTGTCGCAAATTCTCATCATCATTGCTTTAAAAACATCAGACACTCTAACAGTAAAAGACAGATACCCTATACTGCAAACTCTAGGTCAGAAAGTTCCTGGGCCTCACACGACTGAACACGTGGGACTTGCCGCTAAGAACTGCATTAACTGGTCTTTTTAACTATGTGAACAGCTAACCCAAGTCCTCTGTCACCGTTTTCCCTCCAGCTTAAAGTATCCAGTAAAATCATGGTCACAGAATCAGAGAATGTTAGGGGTTGGAAGGGACCTCTGTGGGTCATCTAGTCCAACCCTCCTGCCGAAGCAGGGTCACCTACAGCAGGCACTAAGAATAAAGAATAAAGCACTACAGAAAGACTAAGAGTAAAGAATAAAGGGAAGAATACTGCCTTGCGGTAAATGTCTTGTTTCACTGACACCAAGAGAGGTTCCCGAGGTGTTCATTTTCCATGGGATACAGCAGGCCAGCTGTGAAAAAACAGCTCAGTTGTTTGAATGGCAAAAGCACCAAAAACTTTTTTTCAGTTAAGCCAGCCAGTTTAACAGGGCTGTATACTAGATTAAGATGTGTAACTTTTACTGAACTAACACTATTTTAAAGTCACGGTCATCCAGCCAATTTTTGACACTACCTGTTTTTCTGCCTTAAATCTCTGGATCATTCAGCTGCTAGAAAGCTCTACATGTATGAAGAACTGGATTTGGCTTTTCCAACTCCTCTCTGCAGACATGTCATCTAGAATCACCTGAAAGTACAGGCGTCCATGGACCGAATTACAGGTGCTGTAACAATGATCTGTGTGTAAAGGACAGAAGCAACTGAAAACAGAAAGTTTACATAGTCATTCCACTGTGACACTAATATCCTGAAATTGCCTTCATCTCCAATAATTACATACCTAAACAGATGTCCACCAAAAAAGTTTATCTTCCCTTTACATCCTACACCCTAATTTTTCCTCCAAGTATTTTCCCTTCAGTGAATAAAGCCTTAATACAGTTTATTCTGTGAGAACCAGGCAAGAAACACGCTTTCCAACTAAGTTCATATTCATTAACTTACAAGAATCAGTATCATACTTTCAAGGGACCTAGTCATTCATGGGATAATTCTGGCAGTTTTTTCAAGACTGATGACACAGGAGTGTCCTGCAGCCAACATATTTCAGCTTGGTAAATCCCATCATTGAGAATGGTAAGAGGGAAAGAGGGTAATTAACTTCTAACTATTACCATAAAACAATAGCTCACATACCAAGGTTTTAGGACAGCACTTTCTAATCTTTTAATGTTAATATCTAGATATATGCCACTCCGTAACATATCTACCTCCTGATTTTGTTCTCCTTATCTTTCTCTACAAGGAAGGAAGAAAAGGAGAAAATAACAGTTTGAAAAATGAATTTATATTTCAGTTGAGCATAAAGAAGAATTTCTTACCCAAAGCTGTATATTGTAAGTAACAGTAAAAGGAACACTAACTACAGAATAGCCTCTTCTGAAATGAAACTGAAACCAGGTGAAAGAGAGAGTTACATATACAATGTGGCTCCATAAACCTCACCACAGCTTTCTGGCCTTGCCTCCGACACCGCAGCAAATGAGGCTGCTGACAGAGGCAGAGCCACTGCTGCAGCAGTTAACCAGGCTGGTTCTTCGGGGAATCTAGGGGGGTAGAATTTCTTCAGGAGTCACCTTTTAGCAGCTTCTGGTAGCCTGCTGCTGACAGCGATGGCTGGCACCAGAGCTGCGATGCCGTGCGACGGACTGCTAGGAGCCGCAGAGCGGGCAGGTCACCCCACAGCTCCAAGGCAAGCGGAGGGGACAGCAGCCCTGCCACAGCCGCACGTGCACTGCTGCGTCGGGGTCTCCCCAGTAACACCTCTTCCAGATTTGCTCGACCCTACAACAGTATGTCTGAGTTAGCCTGGGGAGGCTAACATGAAGGAACAAAAAGTTTCCTGCACTGTCATATAAATGGTGGAGAATGATTACTAGTAGTTGTTTTGTGTCTGGTTTTTTGAGGTATGGAGCTTGAAAAACTAAGAAAACCAAAATATTTTAACATTTTGTTCTATTTTATTTCATCTGACAATATTCATGGAGCAAAACAGCAGCTGTCCACGGACTGGGACATTATCACAGAATCATTAAGGTAGGAAAAGACTCTAAGATCATCAAGTCCAACCGTCACCCCAACACCACCATGCCTACTAAACCATGTCCTGAAGTGCCGCATCTACGCGTTCTTTTGAACACCTCCAGGGATGGTGACTCCACCACTGCCCTGGGCAGCCTGTTCCAATGCCTGACCACTCTTTCAGCAAATAAATTTTTCCTAATAATTTAAACCTCCCCTGACGCAACTTGAAGCCATGTCCTCTAGTCCTATCACTAGTCAAAGCAACTGCTCTTCGCGAAGCACTTTAAACCTGGCTATCTTAGCAGAATAAGCTATTTTTAGGCAAAGACAGAATTGACTCACTGAAGTTCTTACACATAAGTCTAAATGTTATTGACACTCAACTGAAACGTGTTTTATTTTTAAACACAAGTAGAAACAAGTATTAAAGGCAGATAGCTACCATAAGCTATCTACTGAGATGAACTAGTACATTCTTAATTATTTTGATTAAACATGAATGAAAGTCAAGTCTGAAACAAAAAATACTGTCTCTTCTAGTATTTTCAGAATTGTAAGAAACTTCCAGTTCAGCTATATTTAAATAATTTCTCTTAACAACTGCACATTAGCACCATATCAACATGATAAAAGACAGAAAAGCAATCTACGAAGACCATTTTCCAAATCAACTTTATAGTTCTACTCTGAAAATAACTGTTAATGTATGTAGCTCTCGACGCAAATTTTGTTTAGTATTATGTAATGGCATTTTTGTATTAAAGAGTCAACAAATAGGATAAAGCAGTGTTGCTTAGCAGCTGGGTATTCTTGACCATTGTATGATTCATCTACAATTTTCTAATCCATTTCTGTATTCTTAATGAGCACTGTATTTTATGAAAACAGGTCTCAAATAAAATATTCTATTAATTGAATAGATATTCAATGTTCAACTTATCTGTTAAAACTCAGCTCATTTTAAGGAAAATCCCTAAAACACACAACTATCCTTCTGTCGAAGTATGTAATTCTCTTAAATAAATTCTGCTTAATAGCTCAAGAAATCTTTTCAATATCAGAATTCTATCTTTCATCATCTCCTACCAATAAGAATATAGCAGCGCACAAGAGTTTAAAATCAAGCATTTTAGCTCTGTTAGAACTGTCTTGGAGCAGATACAGATACAGAACTAAATGGGAAATACAATACAAAAGAGAAATACACACTGTGGCCAAGAAGTTCAAAACTGGGACAGCTGAAGTCAATGCCTTTTTTTGTGCTTTCCCCAGACCTGACATTCAATCTGTCAGAAGCACAGTTTCTGCTCTTCTGCTGACTTTCTGTCACTCAGAAACTTAGCTCCAGTTTAGCCACTGTATGGTACACCTCTTCCCATGGTTCAATAGCCAGTCTTCATCTCCCCAAGCTCAAAATCTAGGCTTAGCTCCAATTACAGGCGCCAACAGAGCTTGAGAAAAACTTCCAGAGGAAGTGCCCTGCTGAAACTTTGATGGCAAAAGCTGCCACAGGTTTGTCTGGGAATTGTGAAAATTCAAGAGTGTTAAAATTCATGTTTGTGCCAAACATGCCGGTTAGTATTTCTATAACTGAACCTTGCCTATCTTTGCCAAAGAATGATAGAAGGCACGGAAACAAAAGCTAACTTTCTGAAACCTAACATATCCACTCTAACATACATACACAGAAACTCTCCAAAAAACCCACCACAGACAACAGATTTTGCCCACCTGGCATTATTTCACTTCATGTTGCAAAAAAAGTACATAAAAAACAATGAGCGGGCAGAGAAAACGTCAATCCAAAAAGATAAACTTTTAAGCATAAGCAAAAGGAAAGACAGTTTTGGGAAGAAATAACTACATCGCCACTTATCTATTTGTGTGTATGAACCCCACATTAGTCAAAGTAACCGACTCCGCACTAATTTGTGGGCACTCCCCTGTAAATCTTTCAAAGAATAAAGATGCAGAAAAAAGGATTCATCTACTCCGCAGTCCCAAACTTACAGACTACCATAATAAACTATGTATTCCAACGAGTGAGAAGGGGTGAAGATATTAATCAAACTCCTTCATAATAAATGGTCTAGAGTCTGCATTAGCTGCAACTTTTTTAAGACCTTTCAAACTAACAATTTAAGATACTATTTCACTGCTTTCAAAACTGCTAAAACTGAAATAACCAGCATACTCTGAGGAGAAACAAGTTCTTAACACATTAAGTCAGAGTTCCAGAAAAGCATTCAGGAGAAACAAATCTTCTGAATGGGTATCTGTACCAGCCTCAGGCTTTGCACTGGGTCCTAATTTTGTTTTAGAATAGCACCAAACTCCAGTCTCATTATTCTAACATTAATATTCTTTTATACTCAAACCAAAAGAGAAGCTGCCAAACATCTAAACTGTACATTCAGTTCTCCAATGCCAGCAAAGACTAATTTTATTCCATATGATAATGAAGAAGTCTATCAGCCTCTCATGTCATTGAGTTTTGGCAGCTTGACTAAAAAACTTACATTGAGGAAATGTAATTCCTCAGTTTTGAGCTCTTAAAGCACCTTGTGTTGTCATCTGGCAGGAATGCAATGGTTCCCACTAATAGACTGACTCAGCAGGGCTGAGACACAGATAAATGCTTTCCACATTTTTGTGTTGTTCCACTCACGTAGTTGTTAGGAAACCCAGAACCAGTTCTAGAAGGAAGTACCCTGTGCTACACCAGCCATCGATTTAAGTCATCTTAATCACTAGCATCCATCCTCATTTCCAAAACACATTTCTTAATCTGCCTGGTCATAGCTTCTTGTTTTAAGGCATTATCATCTTTTAAAAAATTGAGACATGTAAGCAAAACCGAAACAAATCAAACAAAACAAAACCCCACCCTACAAAAAAAGGAAAAAGTCCACTGAAGTATACCTAAACAGAGTAACTAGAAGGCATAATAATGGGATTCTTAAGATAAAGAGAAATAAAAGCAAGCCTAAACAGAAGCCATGGCAGCTATTATCACGTCAGCAGACCATCCTTGCTGACTCCATTCACAATATTATTCTTACAAACCAAGCAGATGCAAATCTGACATCTCAATGTTATTTACACACTTGAAGGAAGTGGTTAGACACAAAAAACCTGACAGATTGCATTTTTATTTCCACATACTGGAGAGAAAGAAGGTAATAAACCATCCATTTTTCCACCTACAAAACCAAAACTATGTGTCAGAATATGTACCTATATTTCAGGCTGCTCACAAGCCACGTGCTAAACACTGTATTTTCATGCACTACTAAAGCACGCTAGCTAACATTCAGGAGCCCGTTCTAGCTGTGTTGGATGTTACTTTCCCAGCACAGCTCAGTAACCACTGGAAGATGAGCAGCGATACCCTGTGCTCCCAGAAACCCTTCCCTCAGCATTCGAAGGCACCCTGCAAAGCCACACTGGTACGGCACGGTCGCACCCGAGGACCAGACAGAACCGTGGCTCCTCGGCGGGGCGGGGGGGCGGCCCAAGCGGCCGCGGCCGCACAGTGCTCACTCCGGGGGTGGCCGCAGGGCAAGCAGCGCCCTGAGACAGCCAGCCGCCCACCCCCTCAGAGACAGGGACCTTCTGCCCCCCGTGGAGCCAGGGCCGCCCCGCAGCTGCTGTCAGGGCTGCCCGCCCGGCCGCAGCACGCCCCTGGGCCTCCACAGCCATGCTGAGGCGTGGAGGCCCGGTGCTGGGCGGCGAGCGCCGAGCTGCAAGTGCAAGAGCCTCCGCAGAGACGGAGTACGCAGAAACACCAACGCCAGTACGGGAAAAGTTCCCGAAACCCCAGGGCTGCAGGAAGCCGGAAAAAACTGGCCAGAGGCAAAAGAAGCCAGCCGGGAAGCACAAGCCTGCTGCGAGGTGACACACACGTTTTGTTGGCACACAAACTGGGACAACCCTTACACACTGTCCATATTAAGCATTATTGCAACTCATTTAGAACATGAAATTGTATAAAATTTTAGGCTAGCCCATGAACCTTTGGTCTGCCGTTAATGCTCTCAACGTGACGAGGTCATCACTTCACAGAGAAGCGTTGACTGACACTTGCTCCTCAGTAATCCTCAGAATACACAGACAAGTATTCTGTGAAAAAACAGTGCAAATCAACAGCTTCCAAATACCAGGTCTTCACTGCAGCTCGAGGAGTCCGTTAACAAATTAATGCATGTTGAATCCCTCTTCTCTTCCTCCCCATGGCATTTTTCCTGCCTTGTTCCCCTCAAAGCAGACCTGTGCCTACACGCTCTAGCCACTACTGCCCACACCCTTTTCTCTACATATATAACAACCCATGTGAACTAATAGGTCAAGCATCTCTAGAGGAATGCTGTCTCTGCTCCTCACCTACTTATTTTTCTCACAGTGCGAACAAACACAATTTCGTGTATATGCTGTCTACTTTACAAGTTCTTTAATAACTGCTATTTAATTTGAAAAGATCTATTAACTTATATGAAAAATATGTATTTCTTTTAGCTTGATTCCTAATTTTTCTCCACATTTCATTTTCAGTGCCAGTATCTGTCAATACAGTGGATACCTCCTGTTACTAAATGAAACTGTATGTAATTTTATTTACATAGCAAGATACGATAATAGAAAAAGTGGATATTTTGAAGAGCACCAACGGTTTGGGTTACAAATGCACTACAGGTTTTTTTTCATACTCTAACTAGCCTACCAAAAAAAGAAGGAAAAAAAAAAAAGACAAGAAGTCTTTGGTACCAAGAGCACAATATTATTTTAATATGAATTTATACTGGAACTGCAAGATTTGACTTGGCATCTTCCTAAACTTTCACGAAATAATAAAGAATTTGCACTGGTATTATCTGGTGTAGAACTTCAGTAACATTTATTATGGTACGTACAACACTACTGAAAATTCTGTGTCATTTATACTAGCGTCAGATAAGACCAACCTTAAAAAAAGAATCATCGTAGATCCATTTAACAGAGCAGAGTTAACACCAAAAATGCACTGCAACGATTGTTTACAATATGAAATCTGTTAGACTGATGCTCTGGAGCAAAATAAAACTGGACCTGTGCACTCAGGGCTAGTTGTCACACCCACCTAGACCTCAGCAGCAAGAGCCAAGACATCACTTGAAGGAAAAACAATGCATCAGCTATAATAAATACAGAAACAGCACAACATTTCCCATACATATAAGAAAAGCTGACACAAAAAGGCTGTTTTGTTTTATTTGAAAATTAAGTTTATGAAACAGTTCTGTGATAAAAATAAGCTATGAAATACCAGTACTTCAGAACGTGCATGAAACACATGCATTTTATGCCACTGTATTTGTCCAATGAGTATTCACCAGAATTTTTCATGAACTTAATACTAGTTGTCTAACACCTAAATGGACTTTAATGATTTTTTAAATCTCATGTAAACCACTTCTATTTGCTTATCGCTACTCTCAGATAATAATTACAAAAAAGCAGCATTAATCTGTCTTAGAACATCGAAAAATTAAAAGTTGCAACTCTGTGTATTCTTTTTTCAATCTGTAAGCATTGCATACTACTGATCGGGGGAAGAGGGAGGGAGGGGAGAGGGGAAGAGGCAGAGAGGAAAAGCGCTGCACACCTGGTGTTACAGAAGAGCAGGTACAGAACATGAAGAGCTTACTGTGGCGGGCGGTTTGATCAGGAAGTAGCCATTATCCTCTCGCTACGGAGCGGTGACAGCACTCCACAACAAGCCGTGACTTTGGTGTGGGTTTCTTCCCCCCCACCACAGAAAGAACACATGCTACCGTGGCAAGCTCTGCGGAGCCCAAAGGTCGCCAGATGGCTGTTGTCAAAAGCTACCCTGAAAACGGAATCCAAGCAAGCGTTTCCAAAGCTGTATTTCAGCGAGCCTCCCTCCGTGTTCCACACCAAACATGGCTGTCTCACTCCGAGATTAGCAATTATTGTAATGAGATACTGTGGGAGCAGGTCAAACAGCACTTCCTGCAGTTGCACAGCCCGATTTCCTGGTAAACAACCCAGGGCAGGTGGAGCGCTCCGATCCATCGCTCCCGTCACTCCCGATCACGCGCCCACAGCACCCGCACCTCGCCTGGGCAAGCACGCCGCTCCCACAGAATGCCTACCTCTACTCTGACTACATCAGGCAACGAGGGAGCACAAAACATAAAAATCACCCAACCATGAAGGAAATGTTCTCCACAAAGTTACACAGCCTTCAATACCGTACTTTGTTGTTTTCTTTTTTAAGTTGAGCTCAAGAAAACTACTTTATTTTCCTTTAAACGACGCTTACTTATGCACATGCCAGACTGCTCACAAAGCTGTTTTGGTATGAGAAAGTGCTATGAAATGATAACCTGAATCAACCCTGGAAAAACCTGAAACTCAGAAACACAAATGTTGATCTCTTTGTTCAGAATTTAAGCATCAATCGCCAAAAAAGCACAACCAAAGAAATCTACTAAAAATATTCAGAAATTATCAAAATTAACTTTTAAAAGGAAAAAAAAAATCAAAAGCCCTTCCCCCCCCCCGTAACCACTTAACACTTCCTCCTCAAAAAAAATAATCACATATGGACTAGACACATGGCAGCAATCCAGTGAGAAAAGCTAGTTTTTTACTACGTATAATCTGTCAAAAAATTAGTTTCAACTAGCTCCAGTTTAAAAATTGTATTTTCACAGGGGAACCAAAGAGGGACCTATGCTACTATGAAAATTAAAAGAAGAAAAAAAACCTCCCAACAAACACACAACAACTCCCCACAAAAAAAATTCCTTGACTATCAGAAGAAAAAGCTTGCTACTCCCTACACAACCAGAATAAAGCATTTCATCCACTGACAGAAGACAGAACTTCTTTAAGGGATAGATAGAGTCAACTTTTTACACAAGAGGTCAATGCAAGTGAAACTGCTACAGTGCCCTAAAACAACAGCACACGGGCTGGAACTTTATCATGCACTAAGATAAACGATTATTTGCACACTAGGGGAAACACAACTGGGGGGGGAGGGGGGGTTTGAGGCAGAATAGGATGAATCAAGTCATTCTCCCTCTCATGGAAACTCAGCAGCATGGAACAAGACAACCTAGGGAATACACCTAAGTAACGTATCTGAAGAAACAAACCAAGGAACAGAACAATAAGGAAGTTTCCAGCAACAATGCTATAAATACATTGCAGCCATTTTTCACATTAAGCTCAAGAAAGGAACAAAGGAAAACTATGAGAAAAAAATACAGAAAGCATTACTTGGAAGATCATGAAATATGAAAGGGTGTATCTGTATCCGCAAACCCTGCTACTGAAGATGCAGCTTGTGCCAATGGAGGAGTTATTCTGCCATTGCAGTCTCCCAAGCAAGGTAAGGTATATTAACAAAAGCATATCTGACACCAAAACAATAACAAAAGTAGGACTTTTGCAAGCTGTGCTTGTTATAGATACGCTTAGTACAGCCACAGTTTCCTAACAAAACACTTAGACATAACTCCTTCCCTTAAGTAAAACCACATCAAAACTTCAGCATTTCATTAATCTGGTTTTCTATTGTTACTCATCTAACAAAAAAGCAGTCTTGCAAACAATATACAGCGTTTCTGAAGAAAACAGTAAAAATCAAAACCATCAAATGAAACAGGCCTTCTGCAAAGACAAGGAGTATCAGCAGAACTCTTTGCAGTAGTCTTAAAATAGTTTTACAAAGCAGTATGTTGTATTTATTCAGTGCAAGTTTCATACTATTATTACTGCGAACAAGCTCTCTCAGCACAATTAAGAGCTCATGATCTAAAGTCTCAATCTGGGGGTTATTCTTACTTCCAGAAATTTGCATGCTAAAATACAGCCACAATGAACTTGAGTCTTTTATGACTCAGGGAGAATTCATGTACAATAGTTCTGCATGTTAAAATACTAACTCATTAATGATGGTTTTTCTAAAATGATTTAAAACCACATCGCTCATAATGTGAAAAATATTTACTGTGGAACAGCTCTTTTGCATTGCAAAAGCAATGAAGGAGGAAACAAAAACATAACATTGGAAACAGCCAAAGAGAAGGTCCATACTTACTTTCTGAACTCCAGGTTGAATCAGACCTGTATTAGTCAGCAAGAGAATAAGGATTCAGCAATTGATGATCTAAGACAGACATTCTACAGGCTACTAAAACACTGGTGTCCAACACACCTCAGCGGCATGAAAAAAATATCATAGAATCATAGAATGGCTTGGGTTGGAAGAGACCTTACAGATCATCCAGTTCCACCCCCCTGCCCTGGGCAGGGACCCCTTCCACCAGCCCAGGCTGCTCCAAGCCCTGTCCAACCTGGCCTTGAACCCTGCCAGGGAGAGGGCAGCCACAGCTTGTCTGGGCAGCCTGGGCCAGGGCCTCACCACCCTCACCGGGAGGAATTCCTTCCTTGCATCTGATCTAAATCTCCCCTCTTTCAGTTTGAAGCCATTACCCTTTGTCCTATTTACTGTATTTATAAAACAGTCCTAACAGGATACTGAAACATGTGATAGAATAAATCACTACTTCAGCCACATCTTAAATAAGCATCAGCACCTGCCCTCAGAGGATGGTACAGCATCAACCTGTGAAGCCCAGCTGAAGAGCTATTGTCTTTCTCAAATTTTTTTTTTTAAAGAGTATCAGTTTCTATACAGAAAATCGTAACTATAGATATGGGGTTTTAATATTGTCTAGCCAAAAACATGGATACTGAAAAAATAAATTAAAAAGTAAAAATATTTTTAAAACTATATATACAGTGAGTAAAATATGGAAGTGTTCTTTTATTGAGATTTCAAACATTGCCCGAGGAATTTAATCTATAGTCAAAGAAAATACAAAAACCTGAAAATGTGACTTTCTTTTTTTAAACATGAACAGCGTCTCACAGAGTCTTGTGTGTTCTGATTCCTGCCAAATAAATTTCAAAAAGTTAAGAATCATACGACTACAGAGTGTAAGAATCATGTCAATACTGTATCAAAAAAACCAAGTATAACCCCAAAAGAGAGATCTGAGCCTATTTAGAACTACCTGCAACATTCAGGTAGCTCTGTTCCAAATAAAGTTTTGACTGCTGTCAGCTGTTGCTGTTTCACTGGGCACCAGTGACACAGGCAGGAGCACCCTGAGGAACATCACACAGGATTACAGAGCCCTGGGAGCGGCAGTGAGAGACTCTGGAGCGCAGGCAGCGTTTTCATCAATACCCCCAGCTGAAGGGAAGGGGTTCGGAAGGGCCAGTCGAACCTGGCAAACCAACAAACGATTACACGACCAGTGCGCAGCAAGGGCTTTGGTTACTTAGCCCATGGGAATCGCTTTGAGAAACCTGGTCTGCTGGGGGCTGATGGGGTCCATCTGACAGAGAAAGGGAAACGCACCTTAGGTTATGGTCTTGCCAAGGTGGTGAAGAGGGCTGTAAACTAAAGTTGCGGGGGACAGAAACCTCAGTCCATCCTGCTACCAGTTTGATGCCAGCGCCAGCAGCAGATGCCCAGAGCCTGGAGAAGCATCCCAGGGCAGCAACAGAGCACCCGAAGGGCAGCACAGAGGAACTTCAGCCAGTAAGTCAGCTCCATCAGGACCCAGCTGAAATGCCTCTATGCCAACGCACACAGCATGGACAGTGAACAGGAGGAGTCAAGAGACGTGCACAGGGCTCTGATTCCCTGGGACCCCGGAGTCGTGGTGGAATGGTTCCTACAACTGGAGTGCTGGAACGGAAGGACACAGGCTCTTCAGGGAGGAGAGGAAGGGGAGATGAGGAGGGGCTGTCACCCCCACATGTCAATGACTAGCTGGAGTGCATGGAGCTCCGCCTTGGGATGGATGAGGAGCCCACTGAGAGCTCACAGGTCAGGATTAAAGGCAGTGAAGGCACTGGCGACACTACAGTGGGGGTCTGCTACGGGCCACCCGACCAGGAAGACCGAGCAGACGAGGCCTCTATAGACAGATCGGAGCAGCCTCACGCTCACAGGCCCTGCTCCTCGTGGGGGACTTCAATCACCCCTTGATTCAATCATCATACCTTGATGCAAATACCAAAATTGCTGCAAGTAATACAGACTACCTCACAGCAGAAACACTTGCTTAAAACAGTAAATGTTTATGGATACAAACACAATACCTAAATCCAGCATCATCTGTGACTACAATGTGCAGCAATGGTTTTGGAGACATGAACTCCCTGCAGTCGTCTCTGTAGTGCATTAAATAAAAAAATTTATTTCTAAAAGTTTCACATGCAGTATATTAGTCTATGTTTTGCTTCTAGCAATTTTAGCCGGAATCCTTTTCCAGTAGCTGCATGAACAAATAAGGAGGGGACAAAAGGGATGATTTATTACTTACAGAAATAATTACCTGGGGTGGGACACCAAAAGTTCTAAATAATCTTTTTACTCAAGAAAAATTAACAACCTAATAAAAGTGATCCCCAACTGAAATATGAGGGGACGGGGATACGACAGGACCACAACATGGACCAACAGACCCACCAAACAATCAACTTCCCCCCCTCACACTCAGCCTGTGCCACAAGCCTCAACCACCTTTTGCTGCTGAGCACCCTGCACACAATGATATACCAAAGCAAGTCCTATTTGTGTCCCTATAAATTAGATTCTGACAACATTCACAAGCCTAAATATATTTTTTTTCCCCACACGTGCTACTGCACAGACACCATTCTTGGGTTACACAGCATAACACTGGATGTTGAAATTGGTCTCCACATTTGAAAACTTGAAGATGCTGCAAGAGACAGATTATCTCATTTCCATTATATTCTTGCCACCATAAACACCCCTAAACCAACAAAATCTTTAAAAACCCATCAGCTGACACTAACTAATCTGCATCCTTATACTGGTTATAGCCCTACCAAAGCACAGGGAAAGATGCTCCCTTTCCCCAAGGGGAAATGAGAGACAGCAATCTTCTCTTTGTTCTACCTCCTACATATTCTGGTCGCATATATTGGTCATACTGCTCATGATTTAGCTCCATTTTAAAGGGTTTTTAGTCCTCACTGAATTATTTACCAAACGCATGGACACTTCAACCATCAGTCTTATCCTTAAAATAGTATCTTGGAATTGGAATAAACACAGTAGCTACTACAGAATTATCACTCAGCAAGAGCCAGCCATATTCTACTATCATTAAACGCATCTCTAGCAAAACCCTAATAAGAACAGAATTGTTTCAAGGCATGTAAAACTCACTCAAATGAAAACCTGGAAAACTAGTTTATTCTTTACATTACTACAGCGCCCGAAAGCATTCTTCATGCTGGCTCATTACCTAGAACTCATCACAAAACTATTCAAAATCCCAAATTATCATTTATTTAGAAGAATTTAATACATTTGCTACTAGTTTTCGACCCCACAATATTTATATATGGAATAAATTCTGAAATAGCATAGAAAAATACCAGAACTAAATAATTTCACTGCATTTTCATTTTCTTGCATCAAAGCCTTCTTGTATGTTCCTTCTCATTTTGAATATTGTGCTTATCAAAATGTCTTAATATTACAGAAACAGTAGTTTTAACCAGCAACTTGGAAACAAAAGAAACTATCACACACCAGTATCTTATCCATTGTCCTATGTACCAAAACATGCCATTTCATAATAAAGTTGATGTATCTTACAATAAACAATTTTTAAATATTTTTCAGTATATTAAAATATAACGAATAATTCGAACTGGATGAGATTTGAGACTGAGATGATGTTTGTACAATGTTCTATATACATTACTGTCAGCCATTTTAAAAAGCATTACAGAGACCAATATTCTTATAAATTTTTTTTTACACGGTAAATTCAGTATTAACTGTTCCTGCAGTCAAACTGAAGGTTTTGTGGAAAAGATCACATAGGTAGCAAACATAGCAGAGAAATGCACAAAGCAGCAGTGTTAAACTGCTATTTTCCACAAAAATAACTACAATTTACCGTTTTATTGGAAAATTTAAATGTAAAATTATTTTGAAAATATCAAGATTTTTCATAAGTTTTAAAAGGTTAGAACAAGTATAAATACATATTCTTTATCTATCACCATAGTATATACATACACACACTCACAGACCCTCCGAGAATACAATATTCATTTTGCTGCAGAAGAACAGACATTGCATAACAATGAGATTTGCTAATGAAATCAGCCATCAACCTGGAATACATATGTATTAAACCAAGACCTCAGTGTCATTTTCTTTTTGCATCGTTTGTTCTTCCTCTCATTTTTCCTCGACCTTTCAGTATCTTGTCCTCCCCTCCTGGTTTCACTGCTTCAGTACAGATATACTGCAAAAAATTTTGTTAACATTGTATGTACAACACTTTTTATTTTATAAAATTTATTTCCCTATTGTTAAACGTAGATTCGAATTGCATGGGTTCTATCAGCATTGTTAATGTAGCCTTAAAAGAAAAATCAATGGGTGCTAAGAAGACAAAGGAGTTTTATTTCTCTGTAAACCAGCAGTAATATCTAGTAAAAATTGGGTGCCACTTGGAACAAACTCTACTTTCACAGCTAAAGTTGCACACCAATTAATAGAAGAATTTAATACAAGCAGAATACATTTTTTAAAATCTTCTCTGTATTTATCTAATGATTAAACAGAACAAAATTTCCAATAATTACATGAATGGAAGTGTAACTGCTTTGCATTAACACACAAAATCATCATGAAACCAAGCAAAACAATCCAGCAAGTTCAGTACCAGTATGTACAAGCACGCAGTATACATATTAGCAACGTAAAACATCTTTACTGAAAGAGAGATGAATACTGAATGCAATTATTTACTCTACTACTCAGAGTGGACCATAAAAATTAAAACATTACAGAAGTATTTTAGAAGACATTTTTCTCTCATTATACTAATACCATATTTTGGTTTTGTGGGATATATACTGCCTTATACTTCATAGATAAAGAGCAACCTATTTACACCCCTAGCTCCAAGACTATGTTTTGATACTCATCCCAAAACTATTAAAACTAGTAATACAGCCCACTAAATTTTTCCACTGTTCTCATTTTACAGAGTTTTTTAATTTAAATAACAACAAGTTATTTTTACTATAATGTCACTATCAAGTTAGTATTATTGTTGATAAGCTCCAAAGTCATACCAAAAACTAATACAAAACACTAGAAAATAAATATTTGCTGCTGGGGGGGGGTGGCAGCGCAGGCATGTTTGCTTGTTTCTCTCCTTTCTTTTCCAACTAACACTCCAAAACCCTAATTCCATGAAGACAAACTACCAACTAGTTACTTTCAGTATACCATTCCTCTGGAATAAATGAAAGTAATTTGTAATTTATTTTCTCATTTTATCTTGAGGGCATAAGGAAGTCATTTAGTGATTCTCTAGTTATGATGGCCATCACAACACCAAAGAAACAGAAGGGACAAGGACCACTGAAAAATAGAGGAGAAAAATAATGAAATGTCTGAAAATGGACTTAACCATCCCTGAAGCCAGTCATATCAAATCATTGCTATACAACCCAGGAAGAACACCACCATGATACTGGACATAATGAACTAGGTGAGTAATTGAAAGCATAAAAATTTCCATAAACTCTCTTCATATGTGTTCCAAATTATTCCTTTTTAAGTTAACAAGCACTTATGTCATAGAGAGCTTTGAAAGCTGAAAGCATGCAACACATGCTCTTCTTTTTCCTTCCATTTGTCTCAAAGACATGCGGCTACCTGATATAAACATCCAGGCATACGTCGTATGAAGCAGTCGTACTCTCATTCGTGCATTACAATGTCCTAATAAAAAGATATATGAAGACTATTTTCAATCACACGCTAACAAAAATGCTTCTGTTTCAATTACAAAGCATTTGTCCTTCTGAAAAAAAGCCACCCACATTACATCTCTAAACTGACTGAAATCAGATAGATAGAGGCACAGTTAATTACAGTGGGCTCACCTTTAAAAGCAAAGACTATACAACTTCAAGCAACTGAAAGAAAGAGACTCTTAAAGCAACAACCTTGACCCTCGAAAGTGCCGGGTCATTTTCTTCTATGATGAACAGTGATTGCTTTCTATAATTCTAACAACTGTCAAGTAGGCTAAACAGTATGGCTGGCAAGTGATCCTTGTGAAATGCTTGTACTTTTAACAATGACTTATTACTCTGTAATACAGGTCAACTGTCCAATTGAGCATCTTCCACAAGACGATATACGCTCTTGAAGCCACATACTATAACAACTGACACCGATGGTTTTATCAGGGATCAAACTAGTGTATATGGGACCTAAGAATATAAAGAACTCTCAAAAGATACAGTCTTCATTCAAACAATTAAATGAGAAAGACTCTAAGATATCCAAACTTACTGTACATATGAAATACGTGATTCTGGTACATAACTGTTGACACTAGGAAATCATGCATGTATCTTCAGTACTGGATATCAAACTTCACAAATTACACAACTTGCCACAAATTTCATTAGTAGGAATGAGAATATAGAAACCAATTATTCTACAGATAAAAGAGAACCCTCATTCTATAAATACAGACTCGGTCTCATAGAAGAACACAAATGAAACCACACCAACAGTACACAGAATTGGATGCTGCCAGGTGCTAAAAAAGACACTTGAATTTTTATCAATAAAGAAAAAACATGAACTCAGAAATAAGACTGAATTTATCAACCCTGTTTACCCTCTCTGAACTAACCAGAAATAGCTTCTTAAATATACAGTCTAAAATTTTGTATTTTGCTGGAATAAATCACACAGATATACATACCCACAGTATGGACACATTCTAATAACACTGTCCAGTTTACTGTGGTTTGTGTTGTGGTTTGAAAGCATATTCCCGAGAACTAACAGTTCACATTTACCGTTTATAGTATTGTGCTGTACTAGTAGTCGTATCTATGCACACAAACACACACCTTTATTTTCAGTAACACACAATGCTTAGTTAAAAGCTATTTCTGGCACTTCATACAGAAATTGCAAGCATCCCTCAAAGCTTACTTTAAAAAAAAATCTGGCAATGAAGCACGCTTATGCTTTTTCATAATGAAATACCCCGAATTGTACTGAATTGTACTGAATTATGATGACTACTATTTATCCACTTTTAGGGAATAAAAGTGAAGGACAATTTATTAAAGCACAGGAGGAACTCTTGAACACTGGAAGGTCACAGCCTATGTGCTGAGCTGCCTACGCAAAAACATCTATGATGTTCCAGAGCTGCCATTTTTCTTCCCTGACAAAGACTCCATCTGCCACAGAGCCATTTACAGCCTCAGAGTCAGAATATCAATGATTTCCAAACAAGTCTGCTTTCACCTTGACATCACCTCTGTAATACATCTAAAACAGATGATACATACAACCCCTCTACAAGCAGTAAGCCCATGCTTTATTGAACTGATATGCACTTAAGCCATGCTCTAACATAACATTTCTTTACTTCCTCTGAATTGGCCAAGAACATTAAAACACCAAATTCTACATCCTTTTCACTGCTGTGCTTGTTTTAAATAAACTACCTTTTGAAAATCTAAAAAAAAATGCTTTCAAATATTGACAAAACGTGTAAAAACAGAAAACATCTGACCATTTTAAAATCTGTATTTACATACGTACATGCACACAATCTCAAGTTATTTCTTCTTTTCCAAATAAAACATGCCTAGTACGATCCTTATTACAGATCACTACATAGAATAAACTATCACAGCTTCACTGAAACCAACAAAACTACATTCAGCTCTACATCCATCTTCTCACATATATACAAACTGATTTTGCAAAAAAAAAAACTTCCAGGTTAGAGCTTGGGCAAAAAAGGAAAGAGAAACTTGCCTAACTGAATGACTACCTAGAGAATGAGGTCCTCATACAAAACAGATTCTACACGGACGGATAAAACCAATTTTATTTTTTTATACATATATTCATGCATACACACACACGTATATGCACACAGATGCTCTCCTACAGTCCATCGTCATGCTCATCACAACTATATTGCTTGATAGCAACTTTGAAGTGTTGAAATTCAGGTAGATGTTCGTACTCTATAGTAATTTTTAAACATGCAAACTTGCAGCTTGATTTTAAAATGAAACTGGACCAGAGGAGAAACAATTTTTTATTACAAATATAAATGTAAACTCATACGATTGCATAGCTAGATGTCCAAATATTGTCATACAAACCCTCAACATGTTGAACATATAGGAGCAAAATATTTGAACACTAGAAAAACACTGCAACTTCATGAAAATTTACTTTACAACACCTGTAAAGTACATATTTTACAGTCTCAATTTCAATTCCCATCCTTTCTTCTCATTGCTTGTTTTTACTTCCTCCTGCTACAGAATTAATAGTGTCAGACACTTAATAAATTGCATTTGTTCCATTTCTACATGCTGTCTGTCCACTATTCGCTTTGGTCAGGCTGCTTTTAACATTCCAACCATAAACACAAATTAAGCCAAGAATATTTTTCTAAATCCGTATGGAAAAAATGTCTCTTCATCCCCCAAAATACACTGTCCCCTAGAATTTCCCTAGCTAAATCACACTAGGGCTTGGGTAGACTGCAGTGTAAGGCTGAACCAGTTCAGGCACCACCTTTGTGCTTGCCTTAGAAAGGGTAAGATCATATATTCATGGATACATAGCCAACATGTTTATTTTATGACTTACACATATTCACTTGACGCTCTTATGTCACACATTTCATCCAAATAAACCAAAACTAAACAAACAAAAATAACCCCACCAAACTTGTTCAATTTCCCACCTGCTATCAATATGCGTTTTGATTGTTTCTAACTTCATCTGCAATTCAGATACCACTACCCAACTCATTGCCACTAGCTAATTACTCTGGGTTTTTTAGTGGTGTTAAAGTGGGTTGGCAAACTATCGTATACAAGGGAGCACCTACATGAAACATACTTGTCTCTAGTCAAATACAGAATAGTAGTAGTAGGGGTTGGAAGGGACCTCTGTGGGTCATCTAGTCCAAAAAATACGGACCAGCACTTCATTGTTCACTATTTTTTGTGCCCTAGAGTCAAACCTGAAGAAGAACAGCACCATGCTGCATCCAAATTTAAGACAACTGTTCCTAAACTGGGGAAAATCAGGCCCAACAGAAAAGCAAAGAAACTCATCTTTCAGAGGATGTACTACAATGCAGCAGAGCTAAGGAGGCAAACAAGCATGGCCAGATCTGGGAGACAGCACTACCCTAAGAAAGATCTCACTGAGGATGTGCAAGGGCAGTGGAAAAAACAAGAGTCAATCACTGCTAGAAATCCAGTACCTCTCAGTCTTATACAACTGCACACACGCCCTGCTATGAAGCACTGATTTGGCTCAACAATTCCTTGATGCTACTGCCTCTTTCTTATTCTACCTACCTCCTTTACAGATCCTAGATGGAAAGAGACAAAGAGGAAGAAAAGGAAAACAATTAAGAATTTTCTAGTTAAGACACAAACATAACATCATTTAGATTGGAAGGATCTTACAGAGGTCATCTGGTCCCATCTCCTGCTCAAAGCACGGTTAACGGCGAAGTTACATGCAGTTATTCAGAGTCCTGTCCAGTAAATAAGATGCAGATTTTGCAGGGTCTATGAGTGTCCATGTCAGTGTTTCATACAACCACAGACTGGTTTGGGTTGGAAGGGACCTTCAACAATCACCTACTCCAACACCCCTGCCATAGGTAGGGACACCTTTTACGAGGTCAGATTGCTCAAACCCACATCCAATCAGACTTTGACCACTTCCAGTGATGGGGCATCTACAACTTCTCTGGACAATCTGTTATAGTGTCTCGCCACCATCATAGGAAAGATTTTCTTCTGTATGTTCACTCTAAACCCACCCTCTTTCAGTTTAAACCCGTTTCTCCTTGTCCTGTCACTGTTAAAAAGTCTCTCTCTGCCTATCTTATGTTTCCCCTTTATATATCATATTGAACAGCCACAATCAGGTCTCCCCACAGGTGTCTCTTCCCCAGGCTCAGCAGCCCCAGCTCTCCCAGCCTTTCCTCCCAGCAGAGGGGTTCCAGCCCTCGGATCATTGCTGCGGCCTCCACTGGCCCCGCTCCCACAGCTCCAGCTGTGTCCTGTGCTGAGGGCTCCAGAGCTGGACGCAGGACTCCCAGGGGGGTCTCAGCAGAGTGGGGCAGAGAGGCAGAAGCCCCTCCCTCACCCTCCTGCCCACGCTTCTTTTGATGCGGCCCAGGATACAACCAGTTTTCTGGGCTGCGAGCACACATTGCCAGCTTGTGAAGTTTGACAGCTTTCATTCTCAGGAATTTTTCCCCTTTATGTAATCAGATTTTCCCTTTACACAATGTGTCTTTTGCCTCTTCTCTTTTCATTGTACACTTCCAAGAGGAATCTTGCTTTTCTCTTCTCTAATGCCTTCCAGGAAGCTCAAGATAACCATTCGCTTCCCTGAGCCTCCTCAAGGCTGAACGATTCCAACTCTCTGTCACATCACACACTTTTGCTCCCTGTTCATCTTGGTAGCCAACTACTGGACTCACTAAAAGTATGTCACTAGCTTTCTTGTACTGGTGACCCCAAAACTGGATTGCAGCACTCAAGATGTGGTCTCATAAGGGCTGAAGAGGGCAGTAGGAACCCCTTCCCCCAGACTGCTGCCCACATTCTTGCTAATACACCCCATGATGCACTTGGCCTATTTTGCTAGAGAGCGCATGGCTGACTCGAGTTCAGCTGGCTGTCTACCAAAACCCCCACGGCCTTTCTGCTACTGCCCCCAACCTCTCCTGCTAGGCAAAAACTTCTGAAAAAAATCTTTTATTTTTATTCACCCACTGTTGAGATAAACTAGTAAATGGTTTATGGATTACCAATGCCACAAGCAAGGAAGAACAGAGCTACAACCACAGCCCAGGAACAAGCCAAGCCTTGTGCCCTTCACACGTGGCTGAAGAGATGCAGATCAGTACGCCGCTCCCAGTTACCAAGCCGTTCTGATTTCACATCAGTTTCTCACAAAACACACACCTAAGCTCTTCCAGTTGTCAAGTTCAAAATAAAAGAACTCTCATTGTTTATTAAGGATCCTAGCTGCCTTCTCAGTTTTGATGCTTTGAATTCCACTATTTCAAGTTTTGTCCATTACCACAAGATTTGCTATTTAACTTAAAATCAGGACAGAAATTTCATAAAGCAAATTTAGTTTTGCCTAAGAATTTTTAAGACTTGAAGAATGTAATCAAATATCAAATGATTCACAGTAATATTATAAATTCTGGTAACAGCAAATAAAAAAAAACCCACGTACAATACGCCTCTGTCCTTGAACTTGTAACCCTCACCCAGCCCACACTTCTTGGAGCTTTCCTGTGGTGAACTGGTGGTCCTACTAACAGCAGCTTTCTAGTTGAAACCGAACACAATACTCAGATTAGCTAACACCTGAAAAGTCCCCTGAAAACTTAGATCCAAAAGATAAGGTTGCATATTTAAATATATACATAAATACATAAATATTCCATATTTACATACAGAAAATTATCTTTTCAATAGTTGACTAGAAATGTCTTCTTAACATAAACATCTAAATTACAGAGTTACTTTATATTAGGACTCTGAAATTAAATTAGAAAAATATTTCTCAATTCCCATAAGTGGACAAAGCTTTGTATTTAAATGCTAAGATCACGTCTTTCTCTAAGAAAGCCAAAGCAAACAAAGCCAAAACTGGTATCTAATCATATGTACTTTGAAAGATTTCTGAACTTTTAAACTTTTGAAATAACTGTAAACAACAAAAACACTTTTTTTGTGCAAACAGATTGCTGCTATTGCAATGATAAAACCAGCTGGTCTTAACAATACAGTGATACTACCAAAAATTAAATTTACATCTGAGCTCCTCCAGTTGCCATCTGTATAGTAAAGCTTAATAAACCACTTATTCCTCCTAACAGATGCTAATCATGGATTGACAATACATAATCAGAAAGTGCTCTTTAACCCTCTCGGAAAATAATGATTATTAAATCTGGTTTGCAGCAGCACCATTAAAGCAGTTGGGAGTAACTCTTACAGAAACTGTGTCAGTAGTGGGATTTTTTGGTTTTGTTTCTTAAAATAAAACTAGGTATTCTGCAGAGAAATGTGTAGTTTATTAATTCTTTCCTTGAAACTTTCATTCATTTTGTAATTTACATCCATAATTGTTTTGTCTAGCATGTTAATTTATTTTCCTTGATAAATGAATCTAAACATACACATACAAGCAAGCATACATATGTGCACACACAATGACCATTATTTGCACATAAATCAGCAACATACAGCAATGAACATTTAAACTTTTAATGAGATTATTTTCTAAAAATAACTATGCAAAAATAAGTAGAAAAAAGGTGTAATTGCCTTCTGCCTTTTATTTACACTCTGTATCATTACCGTAAGCACCTAAAAACATTAAAATCGTATTATTTTTAGTTTCTTAGTCATTAATTGTCATCATTATACTGAAGTAAAGATATAATTAAATCTGCAGGCGTTACTCATGTATGAATAAAGTAAATTCTCACGTTCTTTGCGGGTGGACTGTTTTGGAAGCTTTTCTATTTCTTCTGAGCTTGCCAAATGTACTTCCACTTACACTGTCAAAAAAAACAAACTGCTACTTTTCAAATACTACTACTACAAGCAATGATCAGCATGTTTTCATAGAATCACAGGCTGGTTTGGGTTGGAAGGGACCTTACAGATCACCCAGTTCCACCCCCCTGCCCTGGGCAGGGATCCCTTCCACCAGCCCAGGCTGCTCCAAGCCCCGTCCAACCTGGCCTTGAACCCTGCCACGGAGAGGGCAGCCACAGCTTCTCTGGGCAGCCTGGGCCAGGGCCTCACCACCCTCACAGGGAAGAATTCCTTCCGTATTTCTAGTCTAAATCTCCCCTCTTTCAGTCTAAAGCCATCTCACCTTGTCCCATCATGCCATGCCCTTGTCACCAGCCCCTCTCCAGCTCTCTCACAGGCCCCTCCAGGCACTGGCAGCTGCTCTAAGGTCTCCCCACAGCCTTCTCTTCCCCAGGCTCAGCAGCCCCAGCTCTCCCAGCCCTTCCTCCCAGCAGAGGGGTTCCAGCCCTTGGCTCACCGCTGTGGCCTCCTCTGGACCCACTCTAACAAGTCTTCTTGTACTGTAGGCCCCCGAATTGTTTTGGGGGAATATAAAAACAAGGACTCCTTTTCCATAACCAAATGCACCTTCACATGAATTCTCTGCACCCTTTCGAGTACTTCTATGATGAAAAAAGAAGCTATGTATCTAGATGCTTAAGCTACCTTCTGATGAGAAGAAAGGGAACACTCGTGGAGAGGGAGCTAATGATACACTCAAATTGCCATAAAAGCATAGCATTATTTTTGTTAACCCAAGGTCACAAAATTTTTCTTCCTTCTTTCCGCTTACCTCTCCATACGGTGTGTTCCAGTTTGTTATCAATAGTTTGTCATTACTTGCCAGTTACAAGATTTCCTATCAAATTTCAATTACAGTTCAACAATCACATTTTTTGTGCAATTTCTTTTGTTCTGAGACACAGCAGCTGACAAGTGACACAGCACATTTTTTAAAAAAAAAGCAAGATGTTTGCCTAACTTGCATGTTTCTGCAAGTCTGCTGTGTTTTTATTTAGTTTGCAAACAGGCTACTATTTACGCAAACTTAAGTTTCATGTAAGGGGAAGTGCTTTTCTTGGCAATTTGCTACTATATTTAAGAACCAGTAATTCAAATATACAAAATCTTTCCTGGATCTGGCAACAAAAACGCTTGACTTTTTTTCGTTGTCGTTCACCTTCACGCTCCTGGTCACCAAAGTACACCAATGCATCCTTCATTACTGTGAAAAGAAACTGCGTAGTTTTCAAAATCTGTCAGATCCTTACTTCTGCTTTCTGTAGAAAGCACAATCTATGAATCCTTTAACATCTTCCTCCTCTTTGCTCAAGACTTTTTTTTTTCCTCCACTTTCCCCCCCCCCAAAAAATGGAAAAAACTTAATTCTAGATCTCACCTACAAAGATTCTGCTACTAACAGCAGCATTTACAAACTCTAGTATTCTTATAATGGCAACATCTCTCATAAATGTAACTTGTCATCATAATTTTGGTCAAATTCTGAGGCCTCTCTTCTTAACTTTACCTGAACTGTCTAGAAAATTTTGTTCAGCCTTCTGCTCAGCTGATTTTTTTTCTTTTACATCACTTAATTATAGCCATTAATAAATTTAGTTACAACTATACAGAAAATTTCTAAACAGTTTTATCTGCATAACTTTCAAGTACTGCGTCAACATTCCACATTATTTCTGTTTCCACAGGTAAAGTGGTACTGTTAGAATTCACCACCACCACCTTTTAGAGCAAGTAACAAGAGCCATCATTAGGGATGAAAAGAATTTTGTATTTTGGGAGTAGAAATTAGTATCTCAACTAGAACTTTTCCTAATCTTTTCAAGCTCTCCCTGGCGCAACCTATTTGTTACAAACAAACACACACTGAAGTGCCATTTGTTTGTTTGGATGGAAGGGTTGTTACTGCATCATAGCAAAGCAGGTATGTTCTGTAGACCAAAAGAATTGACTGTACCCACAAAATTGTTAGAAATGACTAAGGATAGGTCTCTTCTTTTTCAGAGATTTGACATTTTTCGTCCCTCACAAAAGAATTAAGTAACTTATAGTTGGCCATAAACACACTAGCAGAATAAATTGGTACAGTGAGTTAGCACAAGCCTAAAAATAAGCTTCTTGAGAGAAATCTGAGATCTACACCTGGCTATTATTTCCCTTGCATTTTTTACGGCCTCCCAGAAAACTGATGAAAAAGCACAAATCTTTCTATAAATTCCTCCTGTTCTTCTCCAATTGCATATTTAAAAGGGAGAAAAGCTGTGCATGTCAACTTGACCAGTTACGGAGCTGCCTTCTCATTTTACTGAGTAAGGCACTTTTCTGCTCAGTATTCATCCTGATTGCTCCACAGAGTAACAGAGGTCCGCTGCAGCCAGCTAGCAGCTCTCATTCCATGGCTGCAGCTCTAGGGAAAACTGCCCCTCAGAGTAGGATCTCGACTCGTTTGTGGGTAATAACTCACAAAACATTAAGAAGGAAGGAGCCCTCATGTAACACTTCAGTGTTCAGAAAAGTCAGAGAGAAATTTTCAACTCGAGCAACAGTTGTTTTCATACTTCTATGCACCTGTATTCTCAATGGGATTGCATCTCCCTCCCACGGAAACAGACTAATTTTTTTTTTTTTCTTAACAAGATTTCACAAGTCAGAAAGTTAGCAGGTTCAACTTTTTGAAGCCCAAGATACAGGCAACTTTTAAAACTGATTAGATACTACACCCTCCTGACCCCTGCAAAACTGAAAGCCTCTTCTAGGAAGTTTCAACACCTTGCTTCAGACACAGGGAGGCTGGGAAGTTAGCAGTCTTTCAGTGTGTCTGGGAAGAAAACGTTATCTCGTTAACAAAAAAGCTCTTACAAAAAGAATGCTTTTTTCATTAAAACTGGCTCACTTTACAGAAGCTGGCAGTATACTACTGTATTACAGAAAGTGTCAAAATGTCTGATGCCTGCAGTAAACTAAATCCTAGATACAGTCTTCCTATTTTTGTCTATTATTGCAAATTACTTAATGACTTTCCTAGCTCTGCTTTTTTTTTAAACTGGTTCAGATTGCTGCACCTCACTTTGAAAGAGCAGGCTGGATTATCTCCTGCCCTTACCTGCTGTCATATCACTGCCTGCTAAGCAATGTGTTCACTAGAAAACTGTTCTTTTGACCTTTAATTCACTTGATCCCTCATATTTAATAGATCTGCTCTCTCTGTACAAACCTGTTCACTCTTGGAATTCAGCAGATGCTCGTGCTCCTACCATTCTCGTAAATACTGTATTGTCACATGTAGTGGTTTTAATAGCTTCTCCTTCTGCATTGTACAGAAAGCATGCAACTGTACACTTGAAGAGTACTTCTAAAACCTGAGCCTTTCGTATTTAATCTTAAAAATTATTTTAATCAGCATGCAAACATATTATTTACACTTTTTGCTACTGTCAGTGCAAATTTTATCTTTAATGATTGTAAAGTTACCTCCGGGATTGAGAGCATGAAGGTTGCTACCGAAACATAAAACTCCACTGTACCACACAATACCGTGTCTGGGATCCAAACAAGGCTCTCATTAACCAACATATCTCATAACTGGACATAAACTTAAAACATGTCTTTACAAATGTATGTTGTTTGCTATTTTCAAGGTATATTATTACAAGTGTATGAAGAATTGTTGGTTACTATGAGGACCAAAAAAATAATAAACCTGAAAACTCCTTTCAAATCTATTTCAGATTTTTTCTCTCTTACTGTATGTAAAATGAAAGCTAAAAGGTGTGCCTGAGAGCTGCATCTGTGAGCTAAGCAAAGCCAGAGTTTAAATCTCTTTCAGTTTTCACTGTTAACTTTGTCTAATGCAAAGCACTGGAGTAAGACACACACACACTTTTTTTTCCTGAAAAAAAACAAGAAAATTGATGTGAATGCAAAATTCTTCCTTTCCTAATATTCTAGTAAACTATCTAGTAATAAAACAAGATAATTCATGCTTGTCATATAGCAAAATATCACATGTTCTCCGAGTATTCAAAATACTTTTCAAAGTGGATAAAATTATTTTTTGAATCAAAACTCTCAGCACAATCTCTCAACTCCTTTTGAACATTCCCTAAACTATATAACGTCAGACATCAAAACTACTAAAGGTATACTGAAAATGTGCAACACACTAAAATTACATTCTATCATATTTAACTCTCAAGCCTACATACAAAGAAATTTGGGAAGAACTGTAACAGTGTTATCATGGGCATTAATTGTTAAAGACCTACTCAACAGTTAAGCCTGAATTCATAAAAGCAATTGCACAGGTGGACTAAGAATCTAAAAGTCTCAGTTAAGCCTGTGCTTAATGTCTTGCTGAAATCAGGACCTGGATGGAGAACTTAGCACTAAGCCACGCAGTACATAAAATTTTCCTTTTCCCTGTATGATTCATGCTTCTCAGAAAATTATCAGAATGCTTATTGCTATGGCTTACTTACTGCGATGAACGTGGTCAGTTCTGTGACATTGCTGTTTTGCAACCTGCAAACAGAAAACAATTAATGATCAGCTGAGTCATCCTTTCATCAAGTAACACTTTTACAAGGATACACATCAAACAGAACAGTAAAATTTCTCCAAAAAGCACGTCTGTGAAGTATTTCCAGTGTACCGAAAACACTGCTTCCCACAGCCAGATATGAAGCCATTAAAACAAGAATCATTTAAGCCAAATGTTACGCGATTGCACTATTTTTGTTTGCAACCAGCTGTTTAAATACACATACCCATTCTACCCTTACTAAACTGTGAATGATTTAGTACAATGTGTTCCCTTTTGATGTACACAGCAAGTCAAAGGAATCTTTCTGTTAAAATGCAAAAAGAACTCTGGCCTGCCAGAAATCAATGGGAATTTTCAATTTTGTTTCTATGGAACCAGAATTTCATTCCATTACTGATGCTCTCTAGCATGAGGATTTCAAATTCTCCTCATGCTATGAGAATTCAGAAGCATCTCTATGTCAGTACAAAATCCGCACGTATTTCACCGAAAACTTAAAACTAAAACTGATTTTTGAACACTTGTTTCGATTGCTTTCTTCCTAATTTTTTTTTTCCTGGGTAGATCAAGTTTTTCTAAACACATAGTTCACACAGGCTGTACAGCAAACAGAAAACAGCATAACAGATGCAACATCTGGAATACAATAATTTCAGAAGAATGCTACTTGCTATGGTAGTAGAAATCTGATATTGTTGGGGTTTTCTAATTTTTTTCACTGAAGACTAATACAGGGTCAGTGAAATTTTAGCTCAATCTTTTAAAATTATCTCTGGTAGCATTAGACATATTTGCTATACAAAGCTTGCAGATGCTCTCTTCAGCTACAGTAACAGACAATTTTAACTGTGCAGATATGCAGAATTGCCTACACACCAAAAAATGCTAGGGTAAAATGGTATTTTGGGTTTTTTTTCTGTTGTTGGTTTGTTTGGGGCTTTTATTTTATGCTGCACACTTTAAAAAAAAAACTTGTAGAAAAATTCACCTTTTTACTCTTGAATTTATTCTACAACACCACACTGATGGGAGCATAAAGCCAGCCTAACTCACAGTGCCACAGTCAAGAAAATAAACTAATAAATTTACACAAACAAAACTTCAGCCATCTACATGAGCAAGAACATTTTTTATAGAGTTAGGTAAGCTAAGCAACAATTTAAATCTAGGTAGGTAATTACATCAAAGATAGCCATAGTTTTTTTAATTTAGTTTTAAATTACAACCTGTAAATGTGTAGGCATTAACACCAACAATTTCTTTTTTGTTTGTTAGGGCCACTGATGTCAAACTACACTCTCCAGCCGGCCAGGAAAACAATAAGTATTTTTGACCCTTGTCAAAGGACAGCCAGGAACAAATCATTCCTCCTAACTGTCAATGGCAACATCAACCACCTATGCAGGAGCGGAAATCATGCTAGTTCTCCCAAGACGAAATCAAAACATTACTGTTTCTCTTCTCTACCCTACTGACATGCTTTGACAACACCAAAAAAATACCCCAACCTACTAGACCAGAAACAAGAAAGAGAGAAGTGATGGAAGCAGATGCGACACAATAACGACACCATTTAAAAAGTGGGAGCAAAGCATTTGGGAGATGCAACGCTGAAGAAAGTATGTATTTTGCTACTCTCCCAACCATCCTGCTGGCTGACTAGAACCCCGAACTGTCCTTCAGAAACCAGAAAACAAAGTCGTATTTCTTTCTCTAAGTTGGAAACATAGTATTTCCTGTATTAGCTGAGGCTCCAGTACTTTCTGTTTTGATTTTGCACATACCTTCCACTTCTGACTACATCTATACCTGTGGCACTGCTAAGTTTTGGGTTTGTTATCAGTGCCGAAGGTACTGAATAGCTCAACAAAACCCGACAAATGTCAGAGGTTCGATAGAATTGAGGATAGCAAAAACAGCTCTTGAAGTTCCAGCTTGCTGTTTGCAAGGAATGACAACCAACTCCCTCACTGGGCAGGCAGAGCACGCTGCAGTCACAGCTTCCACAGTCCTCAACACTGTCCAGTGAGGAGAAAAAGTTTCTCTATGGAAAGGTTACCCAGATCCTTAAGGATCCAACTGCACTGGAAAATAGCCTACTTGGTTTCCCCAGTGTAACACCACTTCCAAAAGAGAAGGCTGGGAGGAAATCTTGAGCAGTAGAGTAGACTCGGCCTGCTGATCTCTAACAATCTGTTACTTCAACCCTCTCCTTCACCAGCTGCTCATTTCTCCTCTACGCTCCGTCTGCTCTGGCTGGATGCAAGTATGTAAACCAAGGAGTGAGTGAAGAGAGAGGGGCTTTTTTTGTCTCCTCTCTATCCTTAGTACATGAAGATGGTCACTACTTGGAAACTCCTCTACAACTTTATTAGAAACGCAAAGTTTCAAACAAAGAAGTTTCCACAAGAAATGGGAATAGGTGCTTTAGAAATTGTAAAACAAAAGACTCCATGACTTCAAGTAACAGTTTTAATAACAGGCTTTACTATATGGCTCCAACACTTCAAGGTCTACATATGTGGAGAATTATTCCCAAAGCAAAAAATTTCAACACTAGCCACGTGCATAAGCAAAATCACTTTGTATGGAGCTATCTCACAGCTTCACACCGCACAACTCACTTCAGATAGCAATGTAAAATATATTTGAACAAAGTACATTCATATTTTCTTAGCTTCAACTAAAGACCTACTAAAGTTAAGTCTTTAATCTCAAACGGTGCAATAAGCCTTTCAGTCAATCTTCAGAACTCACAGAAGACCTCAAGATCTGCTGCCTGTGTATGCTTTCAGCTTTCTACACTCTGGTGGTTGTCAAATCTAAGCTTGGAAAGTGGTCACAGAACACGAAATCAGAGTTTGAAATAGATGAGCAGAGGTGTCAGGCAATGTCTGGGAGATGTGAGGATGAAAGCAAGGCACCAAAACACATGCAGTTGTGCAATACCACCAGCAGCTGCTGGGGTATGCAAATAGGGTAATTTCTTCATCCCCTTCTTTAAATCCTTAATAGAAATACAGGAGCACAGCCCTCCATTAAAAAATATGGTATTATGCAAATCACCCAGCCTAAGTATCACATATTTTCATTAAGCTAAATAAAAAGTCTGTATTCAGCAGGAAAATTTTAGCAATACATTCAAAATTACAGGTAATAAAACTAGTACTAGTGTTGAATTAATCTAATGCAGTGGTTAAATGTTCTTTCTCCCAAACACCGTCATCTGCACATAGTCAAGATTTTAGTGAAGGTCCAAATCCAAGAATTTTACAGATTGGGAAAGTAAATCTGGCTAAATACAGACACACAATCTTAGCTACTATCTTTTGATAAGCCATAACTAACTTCAGTTAGACAATTTTGTATGTGCTATCTATTATCCTC
>Ga0065711_1004121_pt1 | contig 48857 bp, 29 predicted proteins | sample Hoacrofraction12_FD_59098 | JGI IMG/M metagenome (GOLD analysis project Ga0065711, IMG submission 59098) | Hoatzin crop microbial communities from Cojedes, Venezuela - Epithelial fraction 12 v2 (version 2) | ecosystem: Host-associated > Birds > Digestive system > Esophagus > Crop | place... | reverse complement strand
CCCCCAATCTCTGGAAATAGCATTGAATTAAAATGGCAAAGTTAACAAAACAAACAAAAACTGTTTTAACTAGGTTCTTGACATAGAAAGAAGACTTAGGCATGAATGATTAATTGAATGATTAGACAGAAGCAACTAAAAATAGTATCTAACAGCAGGAAGAGTAGGGCCCCTTTAGTAATAGGAACTGCTGTCTGTATGGTTTACAATGTTTTTATCGCTGATAGCTGAACTGGCGTTGATTTGAGGTTAGAGCACGACCTACGAGTCAAAAAAGTATGAGAAAGCCATGTTTCTAACAAGACGTTTAGATTCCAAGGACTGACTCTGAAAATTAACGTCAGAGGACTATGTTTGCTCTTTTTTGGTAATATTTTAGTAACCCTTTCCCCAACGGGGGGGAGCAGGGGGGAAGTGTTTTCTAACTACTTGTATCCCTCCTACAGAGTTCACTCAGAGATCAAATTTAGGTACTGAACTGCTGGCCTGAACTGAAAGCCTATGTAAAGAGGTGTCTCAAAATAGCAGTTTCGGTTTTGTTATATGTTTACTTTCTTTTTCTTGCATGGGTGGTAGCTATTCTAGTTGTTTCGGAACATCCTACAAACTGGAGTATTGTTAAGCTAAGGAAAGCTGTGGTGGTTTTCATTTTGTGTCCATACAAAGAGGCTGCAGTCCAGATTTCCCCTTCAGTCACACTGGAATGAACCTGGAGTGGCTCTGTGTTCATCAACGTGCATCTCCAGATTTGCGTCAGTGCAAAGGAGGGCAGAATTCGGTCCCAGATGTGTTTCCTGAAGTCTGTTGGAAAAAAAAAAAATCCCAAACATTTACTCTTTTGTGGTTGAGTTGAAGAGACTGATCAAGCCAGGTGCTTCTTGTCATAATTCTAACTGAAGCTAATGAGAGCTTGGTGGGGTGGTGGAAATGCTTACCCGGTGCAGGGTTCATGGAGGCTAGGAAGAACAGTGTGTGTGCCGGAAGTCCTCCACCTCTGAAGAAAAGTCACATCATGAGCTACAGAATTGCAAGTTTCCTTAGACTGTGGTCTGAAACACACTTTAGCTTGATGCTGTTATCTCCAGTGGGAAACACTTCCAGCTTCCAAGGTGTAAAATAGCACAGATAAGACCTGCTTGTTGGTCAAATTTAGCAACTCTGAAAAAAAAACCACAAGAGTCTCTTCTATTTTAAATGCAAAATGTATAAAATGACCTAAGTTCTTAAACTGATAAAATTTCCTTACATTTTGTACACCTTTTTCTTGAGGCATCTGCAATGAAAGCGGTTTGAATTCCTAGATATCCTCTGCTTGCTTTTCTCTTAATTTTCAGACTGTTCTGAGTTTTTTCTCATATGATTCTTTCCTCTTCTCTGCTTTCCATTACATTTCCTCTGCTCTCTCTCCTTTCCTCTTCCTGCCCTTTCCTCTGCCTTCTGCCATTTTCACCTTTGCTTGCAGCCTTCTACATCATTTTCGTTTGTCTTTGTGTTTTCTTTTTGTTTCTCTCATTTCCAGAAGTGCTTTCATTTTGTTTTCAGGCTCCTGTTTGCTTTTTCTGTTGTCCTGCTTAGGACTTCTCAGTGCCCCACTCCTTGCTCCCTCACATTCCTCCCTTTCCATTCTTACTTCAACTCTTTTTTACCTTTCTGTAATTAATTCAAACCCCGCAGATCTGTACACACTGTGATTTAATATCCCTTCCACTTACCCATTTGTCACCCTGCTGTTTTAAGGAGAGCCATGTGATAATTTCTCCAGTTATGCAGATCGCTGAAATCTTCCATGATGGGTAAGAGTTGAATTTTTATCACTTTAAAGAAACAAAAAAGAGGGGGGGATGTGTGTGTGTGTCAAGAAAGCATCTGACAAATATTATTCTAAACCATCTTTATCCAATATCAAGAAATGTTTAAAAGGTGTAATATGAGTTATTTTCCTCTTCAGACTTCCTGAGTGTAGTTACTTTTTGCTCAGAGGATGTGCTATGTGTGGTTTTTTTCCTTTTGTAAACTGAACGCTTTGCCTGTTGCCCTTTGTAACGTGAAGACTGGCCTTCTGCGCCCGCTAGCAGGTTGAGGCCGATGGTCAGTTCGGTGCTGAGGGCATCCGCTGTGGATCGTCTCCCGCACCCTGGGAGCTGCCGCCTGCCATCTTTGGATTGTGCTGATTCACGGAATCAGAGAATTGTTATGGTTGGGAAAGAACTCTAAGATCATCAAGTCCAACTGATTAGCACAAGTCATTTTTTCCCTGTAAAATAAGTAATTGAGATGTGTCTCAGCACTGATAATTTATCGTGTCTGCTTACTTCCTAATAAGCCAAGGTGTAGTGTAGGAGGCTAAGCCTGGAGTGTGACCAGGGAGGGCTTCCACTTTTTTTCCGTTTTGTGAAGAAAACTTGAAATGATTTTTATTGTTATAAAAGTGTGTGTGTGTGTGGGCTGGTGTGGGCAGTGTTTCTCACTTTCTCCATCTTCACTTCATGCACAAGTAATTGAAATTTTGCCTGGAAGATTTTGTGGGTATGAGAAAATTGATGAAACTGCAGAAGTTGAATGCATGAAAGGTTAGTAAGTGAAACTGACTGATACTTTTAGGCTATTTGCTTTAAAACTATTTGTTTACCTTTGATAGTACCTTGCTTAATTAGTGTCCTCGGGAAGAGAAGCATTTATGTAAAACTCTGTAAAGTAATGAGTTAGGAACTAGGACTATCCAAGAATGTCTGGAGGAGATAGAAGACACAGCGAGACTGTCTTATGAGTGGATTGCTAGACTGACTTCCACGAGGGCTGAGCTTTTGATCTATTGTGTGTGTGCTGGAAAGTTGCTTGATAATCTTATGCCTCAGTGTCTCTTTTTTCCTCTTTATTTAAACTATAGCTTCTCTAGGGCAGGTACTGCTCCCCCCCGTCCTGATGTTTAGGACCACAAAGCTTGAATTTGTGTAGTATCCTATTGTTACTCTAATAAAAGTAAGTGGGGAAAAAAAAAACAAACAGAAAAAAAATAATGAGATGGCCTATTTTTAATGTATCTGAAATCTTAAAAAAAATCCAAAACAAAACCAGGGAAAAGCTTGTCTGGAAACAAAGAATATGATTTTTTTTATCTGTAAGTTGAGGAAAATACAATTGAAATAATACGGATTTTAAAAAAGTTCTTGGTAATTTAACTTCTAAAGCATGAGACTGGAAGTCAGGAGAGCTGTGTCGTGCAGCATGGCTGCAGATGGAGCTGTGGGGTGGCTGAGGTTATCCAGCGCCTGCTCTACAGTTCCTTTTCTTTGAGAACTATCATTACGAAAAATTCACCCACCTTTGGGAGACAGACCCACACAGTAGCGACTGTGCATCCAGGTACATCTTGCACTTCTCTGCAGCGTGGAAGCACTGTGCTTGGAGACTCTGCGTGAGGGTGGGAAGCAATGTGTTTACTCATGTAGCAGGATGTGTGGGAAGTAGCAGAAATAAAGACTGGTCCTATAAAAAGAAGGTATTGTTACTTCAGAGAAGTAAGTGTTTCAAGGAGTCTTCTGGGAAGGCACATTAATTGTAGATTATTACAGAAAATAGTAGTGGACTTTTTGTCTTATGAGCTGAAATCCCTATACTCAAAGTAAAATGTACAACATACGGCATGATTTAACAGTGCACAGCATTTTGTAATTTTTCCCCCCCCTTCTCCGTGGCAAGGGTATTGTATAAGTTACCCGGGAGTTATGCACTCTAGGTTGTATGATATAGTGCTCATTGTAAATGTTCCCCTTTGAAATGAAAGTAAACACCTTTGCGAGGTGGCTGGGTTTGCTCTGATAAAGATTTGTAACACTTTCTCCTAGGAACAGCAGCTCAGGGCTGTGATTAGGGAGCGGATTGGTGACGACTTGGTGTCAGTGCCAAGGAAAAGTTCTCCCGCCGGTGGTGGTTTTGTATGAACAAGCTTTGCCGCTACGAATAGCAGAGGAGGATCAATTGCTATGAAGGGAAGAGGCAACGCAATGAAAAGCTTGGTATGATGGTGTCTGGTATACAAGAGGCCAAAAGGAATATTTGCAGAACTAAAAGCATTGCAGCTTCGTTCGTGGCTGGAGAGCCAGCACTGTCACGAAGTGCTCTCTCTGGGGGCGCAGGCAGTGGGAGGACTGCGTGGCATGGTCTTACTCTGGCACTTTTGGCAGCGCTGAAGTCGGATAGCTGTGCTTAGCTGGGCCTGGTTGTAGTTGGGAGTGCTGCCTGGTTTATTTTAAGTAATGAGAGTTCATTTTTACTTAGGAAAGGCAAGGCCAGTCTTCACACTAGATTTTCTTTCCCTCTCTTGTTGTGTTACTAGAAGTGTTCCTGCTGTGACATGGTTTCAGTAGCTCCTCACCGACTGTGAAGAGATGGATATGTTGGAGGATATGTCTCAGAGGAGCTAAATCTCCTCCTCTTCCTCCTGATGTTGAAAGGGTAATTCCATTGGATTGACAGCACTGAAATTGAGAGTAGGATCTGCCTTGGTATCTAGCATCTTCTGCAGAGAGGCTGTGAGTCTGACACTTGAACTTCCACTCATGAGGGTGGAACAGTTAGGAAGCTTTTCTCATCGCATGTATGATAGACGAGACTTCCTACATGTGCTGTTGTGGATTAGAGAGCTGGAGCAAGTCCTAGGTAGTTAGCAACTGCAGATGTTAAACTTGGTCTGAGAGTTAGAGTAGGACAGCACCATGCAATAGAAACTGTCTGCTCCTGACCTGACTCAGTGGTTAAAAACCCAGACTGTGACTTTGGGATAGTTCCCTATAGCTTCCCCTGCTGACGTTTTTGTGACAGGAATGGGTGAATGACGAGAGTACACTGTATTTAAAAATGACAGGCAAGGTTGGTTGCCGAGTTTCAGCATCCATGCAGGGACAGGAATGACTCCCACACATTGATACAATGCACAGTCGATTCCGATTTATTGGTCTGCTTGCGTGGTTATATACATTTTTCATATCTGCACACGCGATCACGCTTATTCGGATGGGCTACAGACATAAATCATGCACTGTTCACGCACCCCACATTCCCTTACGACTGGTAACTATGCACTAACGCCAATAGCAACAGACTGCCTCCACGTCCTTGAACACATCTTGTTTTTGCTAACCCACACCATGGGCACTATCAGAACTTTCTCAATGGCTGTTCTTAGCTGTCCTTTCCAGCGGCCTGTTCAGTTATGCTGTTTTGCTTAAGCGGCCTAGTCGTGCTAACTCTCAAGCTACATCGACCCCAACAGTTGGTGAATTCAGCAGGGCCACCTACACATTGATCCAGCGTGTAACTGGCACATGTGTGAAGTGTTGATATTGTGGTTGCTGTTTCACATTGCAGCACCTTTGATAACAGAGGTAAGGGTGACCATGCAGTGCAGTTGGAAAGGGACTGTCTTTGGAGAAGACAGCAGGAGAGCTGAGGGTAGCAAGGACATTTTTCATATTTTGTGCTATGTGATATGTATGCCATTAGCTGTGTTGAGTGCGGTGGTAGATAAGCACCTCATGTTGCTCACATGGAGCTAGCGTGTGTGTCCTCCTCTTTTCTGTATTTTCGTGAGGAGCACTGTCTGTGCCCCACTGTGTGCAATGTGGATTTCCAATGGTGTTGCAGAGTCTGCTCTTTGTGGGGAAGTTGCCTGGTGACCAGCAGAGAAGTGGCATTGCTGATTCCAACCCAACCGGGGTGTCAGCGCCTGCAAGATGTGCTTGTGGGATCAGAAGAGGAACTATTTTTTCTTAATCCAGCCCTGGGCCAAAACGTGTTCTAAGTGGGACACATTGCTGCTGTTACCTGCCTCTAGCTTCTGCCTCAGTCGGGTGGCTGGGGTTCAGGTAGGAGTCGTTGCTTCTCTCCTGTCTCTACCTGCCTGAGACCCTGACATGGAGCACAGAGGAAATTCTCCTCTGGGGGTGGATCAGAGCTCAGAGAGTGTTTGGCCGTCTGTGACAGTTAGATATGGAGGGTGATAGGTTGGGGCAGACCTTCCTTCGACGTCTGTAAGTTGCAGCCCATGTTGGGGAAGAATTTCGCACTGTAATGCATATGCAGTCTTGTGTGTTCTTACTAGTTTCGCAGCAAAACTCTGGTTGCTAATCAATACTTTCCTGTCCTTTCCTCTTGCCATGTGGGATGTGAAAGGACAATTTCCAACATGAGATAAGTAAAAGTCTTTCAAGCTGAGCTTTTAGAGTAGTTGATGATTGGGACTGTGCAAGACTAAGTATCATTTATCGCTCTAAAAACAGTTGAATTTGGATGAATTGTGAGCCTCTATTTCCAGTCTATAGGACTGTCACTGGCCCCAAAACCCCAAAAAGTCTCGAGTCAGGATATTTCACAAAATTGAGTTTATTGCCAATCAGCATTAACTTTCAGTTATTGATTCCAGTACTGGGAAGTAAAGGTGAACAATTGAATAGGCACTTAGGGAAGCACCCCTTGGCTTCCCTCCAGACACATGTCTGCCCCTTCATGGTCCCCAGCCCCCTCGCCTGGGCACTGCGCGTGGTGCCTGCGGGGAGGGGATGGGGGTCGGTGCGACTCGCTTTCCTTTGCTGCTCCTCGTTTCCTACTCCGTGGCTCCCCTCCTTGGCTGTAGCCCCCTCTGGGGCTGCCACCTCCTCTGTCCCGACGCCGGTGGCCTCCCTCCCTCCTAACCGTTTTTTTGCCTGGTCTGTTGCATGGTGGTGGTGTTCAGTTTGTGTCACTGTGTTGTTTTTACTGTTAGATTTTTTTTTTAAACAGTTTTTGTGAAGGCGCACGTAGACCCGAACTCCGCATTAACCTCCTTGGTGGCTGCAGCTGAACGCCTGTGCAGTGCTTTGTTTCAGCGGTGCCAGGAGCAGCAGGGCAGCCAGACGTATGGCATACCAAAAGCAGGACTGGTTTTTCAAGGTTTCACATGCCTGCAGATATTGCATCTGTAATGTGCTGCGGCAAAGAGCGCTGATAAGGCGGCGCAGGCAGTTTTGCATATGGCAGGCTCACAGCCTGGAACTCTTACTGAGGTTGCAGGGAGTGGGCACGTGTGGGGCATTGAAGGCTTTGGGTTCAACTCGGATGTTCCACTGCCCTGTTTATGGTATCATCGCCATCAAGTCAATTAAACATTGACTATGTTTAAACACTGGTATCTAGGCATTTCTGGAAAAAGAAAACCAACCAAAGGGTACTTACAAATGAAGGCAGCATCTTTTCAACATTACTTACGAGTGTTTCTTTCACTCTCCCGCAGACTGCCTTTTCAAGGTGTGTCCTATGAACCGATATTCAGCCCAGAAGCAGTACTGGAAAGCCAAGCAAGCCAAACAAGGAAACCATACAGAAGCAGCTCTGCTGAAGAAACTTCAAGTAAGGGACATCTGTATTTGTAATCTTATCTCAATCTGCAGGCTATAGAATTACAACAGAATGAGAAAGAATAATAAGTGCCTTGGGAACCACTGTGATGGGTATTATTATGCCACCATAGCAACTTTATATTCTCCTTAGCTCTCCTACCTCCTGACTGGCATTTACTACCGTTGATTTTTATCTGACTTTGGGCTGGGGTGGTGCCTTTGCTATAAGCAAAATGTTGCTTTCAGAAGTTTTATAAAGCAAAAATGGAGTTGTTAAAATCAGGAGTGGGCCCTGCTTTAAATCATGCTATTATTTTAGAAGTGCTTTCCAGGACTTAGGCAGAGGAGTGGACCAAGATATTTTCAATGCTTTAGTCTGGAAATTCTTCAGAGTTTCAGTTGTCTTTGTTTTCATTCTGGGTGATTCTTCTCTGAACCATTGGGCAGATTCTATTTCACATCAAATACAGTGTGGATGGAGCAACTTCTCTGTCTCTGAAAAAGAGCTGGTCTGATGTTATAACTGAATGCGTAAGACTAAGTGGAAACAAGGTCATATCAAACCTGGTTGATAGTTTCATGTGGAGTGGAGAGGCTGCCAGCGCTTCCAGTTAAAAACAGCAAGGAAGGCAGGTGGTGCGTGGCTAGAGCTAGCTACACAGCAATTGGAGCTGGGAGCTAAGAGTTTGTTCTGTGGCTGTGTTTGATCCAGACTGATGTGCTTAGCTTTGATTTTGCAATGTGTGACCTACTAGTTTTGTTTTGTTATATGTAAAGTCAATGTATTTGTGTGCAATTAAAAACCCAACAAGTGAAAGGAGTGGTGACAGGGAGAAGCTAATCACAGGCCCTCCTTTTTCCTCTTTCAGGATGAAATAAAGCACCTGGAATTACTTCTTGTGCTTGAAAATTTTAGAAATAGCATTCATCTCAGGTGTGATCCATAAATTGTGACTCAGTTTCTGTTCTGGGTAATAAAAAACCAGAATCATTACACAGGGTCTGGGTGATTATAGTTCAGAAAATTATGCTGCAACAGGGTTCGGGCGCTAATATTTTCAGTGCAGTAGTGCTTGCAGGTTGGAAGAAGTGTTTTAGATGTGATGCCATTTCTTTTTTACACTGTCTGTTCCAGTAGCTGAATGCAGGTGCTGATTCTGTAGAGTTTAAAGAAATAATCATTCTCTTGCAGCATGCAGCAGAACTGGAACAAAAGCAGAACGAAAGTGAGAACAGAAAGCTGTTGGGCGAAATTGTAAAATATAGCAATGTCATACAGGTAAACCTATTGAAATCCATCTGCCTTCTCTCAGAGATGGAAAGGAAACAGTTGTTTCATTTCAAGGTTAGAGTGAAAATGAAACTAACCACTGTAATCTGGATTGTCAAGGGTCAGGTAAACAGAACTTGGTGAAGCTTACAATATTGTGTTTTTCTGTGTGTTTTAAAGCCTACCAGAAGTGCTGCATATTCATGTTTAAATAATATGTCATAATATAATTTTCATGTGTAATTTTTGCTGCTGCGGTTTAGAATCTGAATGTAAATATGTATCTTGTGTTTTTAAGATTTATTTCAAAATTATATTATAGAGGTGCTGCGCAGCTCCTTTTAAATCACTGAAGTCATTTGTACTTCATGACATATAAACGAGACAGCAGTTATGCTCCTAAGTGCAGCACAGCTTTCTGTAATGGATGAAATTCCTGAAGGTAACACTATTAATGGACCCTTGCCCTACCCGTGTAGTGTATGCTGTAAAATTGATTGCTGACATATTTCTCTCTGAGATACAGAGATATAGCATCTGTTTTCCTAAACTGCAGCGTACTTTGGTAACTCACTTCTGGTTTTATTTTGTCTTTATGTATGTTATGAAAAATCACTGCAGTGTGAAAGCCTCTGCCTTCTATTTTGACCGAAGGGAGAAAAAGCAACAGCTGTACTAATTTTTTCAATTATTATTTGTTCACAGCTACTGCACATAAAAAGTAACAAGTACCTCACAGTCAATAAGAGATTGCCGGCTCTGCTAGAGAAGAATGCTATGCGGGTGTCTCTGGATGCTGCGGGGAACGAGGGATCCTGGTTTTATATCCAGCCGTTCTGGAAACTGAGGAGTGAAGGTGACAATGTAAGTGGAAATACTGAATGTGTAAGAAGGGACAAGGCTAGAGGGACAAGGCAGGGAGTCTCCAGAAGACACGTGATTTCTTTGCTACTGGCATACATCACAATGGATGAAGTCCAGAAAAAATATATTTTAAACAGCGCCTGGGACTGTGAGCTTTTATGTGTAGCTAGAAAATGTTACCAAATTACATGGTCTGAAATCTGAAATGCTACCACGTTCGTCTGATCTCCTGCTGACTTGTGCTGGGGCATATTTGTGAAGGTCACCTGATGTGTGCAGATTTATAAGCTGATGAAAAGTCATAGTTTGAAGTTTTTTTTAGAAATTTTTTTTTAAGTGTTTTGGGCAACACTTTTTTCAAGAGGTCAGCAGAGAATGTCTCTAGGAAATACATCAGGTTTCTTTAAATCTGTATTCCCCCTCAACACGAGAGTGGTATCTGTGACTGGAATTGGGTTGCATAATCCGGTGAGTCTTTCCTGGGTAGGTCTCAGCAGGAGCCTTGTGTAGGGGTAAGAGGAAGAATATCTAGGAGAGCTCTTTGCTGCAGATCTGAGAGTTGTGCCATGAGATCAAAACTTGGTTCTTCATTTAGTCGGCTGTGGCTTGGTTAAGTGCCCGCTGTGGAAAATTCAGATCTGCCTCTGGGAAGGCCACGTAATGAACTTGTCTGGTTTTATATTGTAGACCTGGCTGGGAGTGTTTGGCCGCTCTTCCCTATGAAGTACTTGGTGAAAGAGCCCTCTCAGGGTTGCAGACAGGAATGCCTGTTTCCTTATGAATTTTCTCTCATTAACTTTGTGGTTACCCAGCTCTTGGGGATGCTATCCAGGAGGAGCGTGGCTACTTGCAGCTCTTTTCAGCAGTCTCTTGCTGGGAGGGGAAGGATTGCATTCCTGGCTCACGGACAGGAGCCCCTAAAGTTGTGGTCTTTCGCTTCTCAATGCAGTGATCAGGAGGGTATGTGAAAAGCTCTGCTTTTCCCCAAACCTGTTACAGAGAAAAGCAGCAAACATGAGTAGCCCACTGGGGCACCACTGCATGACTTTTCAGAAAGGGAAAAGTGTTGTGGATCAAACTTTTACCTGGTATTCCTTTCCCTCTTTGGAAAGGAAAAAAAGGTGACTTAGTGCTTGAAGGTTTTGGCTTAATTTCTTAGAATAACATCAGTTCAGCATCTTCGTAATTTCTCATGCCCTCATGCCTGGGAAATAAGTGCCTGTCATGTTCCCCAGAGCGAGGACCTGCAGTTCCCAGAGTGTGAGCTGCAAAGCCACCGTGAGTCCTTACAGCCGAGGGCAGCAGAAGGATCTTAAGCCTTCTAAGTCATCCTCGCTACTGTAGAGTTTTTGATTCAGTTTTATGCTATTGTGGGCACAGAAGAGTTTGGAAGCAGTTTTGCTGGTCTGAAAAGTTTGCAGATCATCGCAGTGATGGCTGTAACATCCCACTCCTCAGACCGCTCTCCTAGTTTGTTCCCTGTGGTGCTGTATTTGACAGGCTCTGAGCTGCAAGGACCATGTGGGAAACTGTCAGGTTTGCTCCTAACTTAATGGCCTCTGTTGGAGTCTGCCTGCTGCTTGTTTTCTGTCACCAGGTGTTGCCTTTCAGAGCTGGGAGCTCACCGTTATATTCTACCAGGCCCAAACAGATCTGATAACTTTCTTTGCAAACTTCCAGAGCTAAACATCAGTCCTTTGGTAGCTTTCTCATAACTGCTCTGGCAGATTTCCAGCCCTTCAACAGTTACGGAAACTAGGCAGCTGTTGTAAGGGGACAAGGGTAGCAAGCGATGGGGGAAATCCTTCATTTCCCTCTCGCAGACTGCGAGAGGCTCCAGCCTTGTACCCACTCCTTCCCTGTCAGTTGCTCCCAGACATGTGCCCATTAAAAGGGTAGTTTCTGGGGGACTACAAAGCACCTCTATGTTACAAAGCACTCACTAGGTTAGCTTTTAGAGGACTTACATATATATTTTTTTTTGGTATACTTTTCTTCCTCTGACCTCTCAGTGCATGCAGTTAGCTTGGTATATCAGGCCCTTATTATGTTTGGAAACTTTGAGAGTTTTTTATTTTCAGTTTCTGTGTGATAATGAGGAAATTCCCTAAGAAAACACATTTTAGGAAGTCTTTAGAACAGTAGAAGTGAGTACAGCTTGGATGACTGCTACTGTGTCAGATAACCCAGGCAAGGTAGATCTAAACATCCCATATATCCTAAAAGAAAAGAAGGTGGTTTAGTCTGAGAGAAGCTGTGATATAGGAAGTAATGTGTGTGACTTTTCTGGTAAGTCATCGCAGTTGTTTAGCCTTGTGAAATGTTTTAAAAATTATTTTTCTGAAGGAGTTTTAGCTTAACTTCATTAGCGACTGATCAGTATGCAAGTCAATGAAAGTAATGAAAAAAATATGCCTGAAAATTTACAGTAATTGGCATAGCCACTATTTTTTTTACAGACTTTTATTAAGCATATACCAGCTCTCCTTCAATGGAAGATGTGACTAATTAAGGCTAGAGCTGGTTCCAATTCGACTGTGTGCCTGGGTGGCCAAGAAGGCCAACGGCATCCTGGCTTGTGTCAGGAACAGTGGCCAGCAGGAGTAGGGAGGTGATCATGCCCCTGTACTCGGCACTGGTGAGGCCGCACCTGGAGTACTGTGTTCAGTTTTGGGCCCCTCACTACAAGAAGGACATTGAGGTGCTGGAGCATGTCCAGAAAAGGGCAATGAGGCTGATGAGGGGTCTGGAGACCAAGTGTGATGAGGAGCAGCTGAAGGAACTGGGGCTGTTTAGTCTGGAGAAGAGGATGCTGAGGGGGGACCTTATTATTCTCTACAACTACCTGAAAGGCAGTGGTAGTGATGCAGGTGTTGGTCTCTTCTCCCACGTAACTAGCGATAGCTTGAGAGAAAATGGCCTCAAGGTGCATCAGGGGAGGTTTAGATTGGATATTAGGAAAAATTTCTTTACTGAAAGAGTGGTCAGACATTGGAACAGGCTGCCCAGGGAGGTGGTGGAGTCCCCATCCCTGGAGGTGTTCAAAAAACATGTAGATGTGGCACTTCAGGACATGGTTTAGCAGGCATGGTGGTGTTGGGTTGGTGGTTGGACTTGATGATCTTAGAATCTTTTCCAACCTTAATGATTCTATGACTGAATAGCACAACGCGCACTGATAGCGGGATTGGCGCTCTGTGGATTGCGTTTTCAGTTGTCTGTCATTTTAGTGGTTTGAAACCTTGATCTTGCAGCATGCCGAGGGAGGTGGTCTTGAAGCTGGGGAATGCCCAGCCATCTGTGGGAAAATTTTGTTAATCCTCCAGATCTTTGAAGTGTGTCAGTAGTGCCGCTGGCAGATGTCGTTACAACATAAAAGCAGTGAAGATGGAGTGGCAGAGCCCCTTTGGTGTGCCCGGTAACCTGCTTGGATAGTTAGTCCAAACTGAAATCACTGCTACTACATCTTCACAGCTAACATAGCCTTTTGTAAATGCCAGTCTTTGTGATATACTACACCTATACTAGAGTATTTGCTCCTACTTTTTGATTGTGGTGTAGATGTAGCTGTCAGGTGGGCTTACTGAATTCTTATCAATGGCAGAATTGCTCTAAGTGATGCCAGCGCTGGCCCCCACCCAGAAGACAGAATGCGGTCAGCTTTGACTGTGGCTGTTCCCACTCTGAATGTACCCTCTCCACCAGGACATGGACAAGTAGAATTGCATGAATTTAGAAATTACCTAGCGCAGAGAGAGCTTCACTGCATCCAAGACTGAAGGACCTTCTAGGTTTATCTTGAATTCAAAAGCTGAATTCTTGTTGGCTTCACTATGAATTTAATCATTCTTGGGAACTTTCTTATCTAGACCAGAAGGGGTAAGAGTTTTGTCAAAGGAATCAGGAATGAAATCCTCAAAAGCTGTGTGTCTGATGCAACTTTAACGAAATCATGTCTATATGTAAGGAAGAAGTCCCAGAGTCCTGTCAAACTGTTACGCACTGCTGGTCTACAGCATAGTGTGACTGGCTGTGCCCAAGGGTAGCTAAGGAAGAGGAGAAAGAGTTGGTGTCCATTTTAATTTTGCAGAGCAAAACCTTGGGAATACATTGCTCTGCCTTCTATAATCTTACAGAATCACAGAATGGTAGGGGCTGGAAGGGACCTCTGTGGATAATCCAGTCCAACCCCCCTGCCAAAACAGGGTCACCTACAGCAGGCTGCACAGGACCTTGTCCAGGCGGGTCTTGAATATCTCCAGAGAAGGAGACTCCACCACCTCCCTGGGCAACCTGTTCCAGTGCTCTGTCACCCTCAGAGGGAAGAAGTTCTTCCTCATGTTCAGCTGGAACTTCCTGTGCTTCAGTTTGTGCCTGTTGCCCCTTGTCCTGTCTCTGGGCACCACTGAAAAGAGTTTGGCCCCAGCCTCTTGACACCCACCCTTCAGATATTTGGAAGCATTTATAAGGTCCCCTCTCAGCCTTCTCTTCTTCAGGCTAAAGAAGTACTGTATCTCCATATAGTACGGTTCTACAGGCAGAAATGTGGGCGTGTGGGCATGCGAGTGCTCTGCCTCCAGTGTTTGGGGCATGCTGGGGCATTATTTGCAGCCAGAAATCAGCTGGGTAGGGGACAGGAGGAACTGAAAGAGCAGACTTGCAGCTTGCCCAAGGCAGCCATGTATAAGAGAACAGGATTCCCTCTTTACTTTGCATTTGTTTTCTGCATCACTGGTGGAGAGTGTACAGGAAACAAGCGCTATGAAATTGCCTCTCTCCCTTCCTTCCCAACCAACTGTGGAGGTCTGAAGCAAGCGGAAAAATAAGAAAGGAAAAGAACATGGGACATTTCTTTGCTTCTGTGGCAGCTTGCAGAGCTGGCCAGCATTGAGGCCAGGTTACTGGTGTGGGCTTGGAGCAGGGTAGGAGGCTGAGACAGAAAACATGACCCCACATAACAGTTCCTGCCCAGATGTGTGCCTACAGCAGGCCAGCTGTGTATGTCTCCTTTCTTCTGGTTACTTTCATGGTAGTCACAGGCTTCCATTCAAAGATACCTTCCCTCTGCCCCTCCTTTCTTTTTGTTTTTAAATAAGATGCTCTGTGATGTGCTCTCTTACTAATTAAGTTGTTATAGTCCTGGTGTACTTGCAATAGTTTTGAAGTCCTGATTCCACTTTGCAGGGTGCAAGCCTGATGGTTTTTTGATTAATGAATTGTCTGGTCATAACTTCTTAAAGTGGGCTGTAAGTAATGTCTGTGTGAAGCATGGCATGCAGGAATGTATTGCAAAAGTAATGTACCTTAAAGGCATCTTGTCATTATTTTGGTTTCGTTAGTGAACTTTTTCTCATTACTTGAATCAAATGGGATTTCTACATGTAGTGTGAGCATGATGACACTGTCTTTTGCTACTGCTTATTTCAGCTGTGTTGATAAAGAACAGGCCACCTTGTTTTTCACCTCTGCAATAAGTGGGCCAAATTCACCTGCGTTGAAGTTATGTGAGGCTGAATTGGGCTCTGCTTTTTCATAAGAAATATGCTGATGAATGCAGAAAGCATTTTTGTTTATTTGCGTTCCAAAAGAAAGCATGGCTTGCACAGCATTTCATATAGCAAAAATCACATGTAGCCATTTGTCTTCGTGTGTGTGTGTGTGCTTAAAATTGCCGTGAACAACATAACCACATCAGGACCCACTGCCAACCAATCTATGTGGATTCTGTGGTGTTTTTTTTTTTTTAATTATTTCCCCCTCCTCCCTCCCAGGTGTGAATTGAATTCTCCATATGCATGTCTCAAGCACTTACATTTTAGGTCAAAGGCACTTCAATATATTGTTTTTCCCTGTCTGTATAGGTAAAGAATTGCAAGGGCATGGAATTTGCTTGCAGGCAGTCAGCTAGGAATTCCTCTTGTAGAGTGGTGGTCTCTCAGCTGATGCATCTGCTACCTGTGCTGAGCTCCCATTTAGGGAGTAACAGCAGAGGGAATGGAGTGTGTTCGCCTCTCTCCAAATTTCTGGTGATTTATGTTCCTTTCCAGATTGCAGTCATGCAGTCTAAATCGCAGAACTTCTGAGCCTGTCATGACATTTGCCAGAAGACGGTCCACAGAGCTGTGGAGTCACTGGGCTAAAGAAGTCACAGGCAAATTTTTAAGGCTTTTGTGAAGTGAAAGACACATTGATGGGAGAAGGCTGGCTGACAGCAAGGAAGGGAAGAGTCTTGCTGTCTGACTACAGATTATTTTCTAAGCTTTCCTCTGCCTTTTGGCTGGCAGTATGTATGGGATAAAGAGTAGTTGATGTAACTTTTAGTTGAACTGAACTGCTCTTGGAATTCATAGGTTTGTACCTATTTCTTCATCTCGAGTTTCTGCTGAACCAGGTGACATGCTTACTGAGAATGCGAGGGTTCATTAGTGTGAAATCTTGAACCCAAGCAATTGCAGGGACACTGGTGAACAGAGCTGGTGTGTGAATTGTCTGCCATTAAATTCACTGAGTGCCATTCCTTGAGCATGCATTTGAGTAATTTTCTAAAAATGTAACATTAGTTCATTTTATTGGATAATTACATAGGTCTGAGTTGCATTTTATTTCTGACTTCCAGGTTGTTGTGGGAGATAAAGTTGTTCTCATGCCAGTCAATGCCGGGCAGCCTCTACATGCCAGCAACATTGAGCTTCTAGATAACCCTGGCTGCAAAGAGGTGAGTTCAGTGGAGGAGGGAGGGGTAACTGCTGATGTGAGATGTATTGTATGATGTTCTTTACTGGTAACTAAAAAGCACCATAAGCTCATCATGGGCCAGATGCTAATATTAAACATTTGTTCCAGCTTAGCGTCAGAAAACCAAGATGAAATATACTTATTCTTGGCGCAGTTCTGCCTGGCACCGAAAGCTTTGTGAGGTTTGCTTGAGTATCTGAAACTCTTACTGATGTAAGAGTAAGTCCTGTTCCAGCAGCTCTTTAGGTCATCTTTGGTAGGCTGTCAACAGACAGAGAAGCATTTTGCCCGCTGGAACTTCTCCAATATCAATGTCATGATTATTAACACTTGACAGCTTCAGGACCCCTATTAGGAGCTGTACAAATATGTAGCTAAGCCATGTCGCCTGCCACCCTAGACGTGGTGTCGTCTTTCAGAGTAGAATAGAATATCTCAAAAAGAAAAGAACACTGCTTAAGACTGTAATTGTTTTGTATTTTTTTTCCCCTGCTCAAAGGTAAATGCTGTCAACTGTAACACAAGCTGGAAAATAACTTTGTTCATGAAATTCAGTAGCTATCGAGATGATGTACTGAAAGGAGTAAGTATAATTTTTAAACAGTTTGTTGAATCTGAAGAATTGTTCCGTATTTGACTGTAGAGAAATATTACATGGTGAATAAAAAAGGAAATGAGGACTTTATGGAGCTGTTGAGGACCCCTCACTACTGTCCTTCAACAGCCAGAAGGTTTTTCCTTTGTGTTACTATGTTACTAAGTGAAATTGTCTGTATTGTGCTAGCTTCCAGGCCCTTTCCCCTCCCAGAGACAACTGAGGATCCATGAGAAAAGATTATGTTCAAGCCCAGAATGATAAGGACTCTGTACAGAATAGCTGTGACACTGCAGTTTATACCAAGAGGCTAAAAGCAGGTGTAACAAGCTTACAGAAGGGAGTGAGTCATGGAAGATGACAATAGGTGTAATAAGACAGTGTAGCTTTAAATGCTGAGGGATTGCATAGCTTCATGTCTCCAGATGACCCCCTGAGATCATTTAAAATTTAATTTTAAAGAAATAAATTTCATCTGTCCTCACATGTACCTTAATAAGTTATTATCAACTGGGTATTTTTCAGTAGGTATCACAGTACTGGCATTTTTTGAGGAAGAATTTGAAAGTGAAAGTGGTATATGTGTGTAGACCCATTTGGGTATAGTGTTTCAGGCCTTGGGGAGAGACAGAAGGAAGCAAAAATGATGCCAGAATAAGAAACAGAGAGGGGGTATTTGTTTTGTTTGCAGAGTAGAAGAGATGAGATAATACAGTGTTGGAAAAGTCTGTTCACTTTCCCTGAATACTGAGAGAGATTAGAAATAAAAATATCTATTTAGCAATTAAAAATCACTTTTAGGTTAATGTTCATTGCAGTGCTGTGGAAGAAGTTCTGTTTTCACAGCAGTGCATGGGTCTCCTGCAGGACTGAATGATCTCATTTGATTTCCAGACTCAGTGCTGGGATTGTGTGCTCTGCACTTGGTACCTGCTCCAGCAATCGTAAACCAGAAATGTTTCCTTCTCATCAGCTATGTTGACATCACTGGAGCTAGTACAGATAAAGAGGATGAGTCTAGCGGCTTTTTCCACCACTTAATGATGCTTCTTTTTGCTGTTACTTCAGGGAGATGTTGTTAGGCTGTTTCATGCAGAGCAAGAGAAGTTTCTGACCTGTGACGAATATGAGAAGAAACAACACATTTTCCTTCGTACTACATTACGTCAGTCAGCCACTTCTGCAACAAGTTCTAAAGCACTGTGGGAAATAGAGGTATTTTTTTCTTTTTATAAATATTTTAGGACCTGAAGGACAGGGTTCACTGAAATAATTTACCACAATGTGAATCATTCATAGCCTCTTGATATCATCATACACCTCCGCGTAACGATTATTATTTTATGAAGCGGTTTGTGTAGGGTGAACACTGAAGAGATGCTTTAGTGCTGTGCATATGTGGAGAGAGGATGTTTTCTCACTGTATTTACCTGCATTAAAATGACGAAGAGTCAAATTCAGACTTGACGTAAATGGTGTGATTTCATCAAAGCCAATTGAATGACACTCGTGTATCCTGAGTTCGGAGTGTTTATATTTGACTTCATGTGCAATATAGAAAATTGAAATTCATGACTTACAAGAAATCTCACAAATGTGATCGAGTTCACTCTTCTGCAGCGGGGCACATAAATATCTCTTTAAAGTTAGGCTGAATAAAGGTGTTGTTGCTGAATGGGGGTGATTTTGAGAAGGTGACTAGCAAATATATTTTTGTTTAACTGAGGAACGTTGGAATTGGGTACGTTTCAAACCCTTGCTGTTACAGTATTGTAACTTCTATACTCAAAACTTCTTATGTGCTGGACAAACTTTGTGCATTTGCAACAGAGCTCCTCGTTCATGGCAGCGGTTAATTTTTGTCTGAGTAAGGACCATATGGAATAGAGTATATTGCACTTCTGGTTATTTGAGATTACTGCCTAAGAGAGTCAGGCACTGCTAGGTTTGAAGGTAGCAAATGACCTACAGCTCAGTCAAGGGGAAAAAGAAATAACCTGGGATATTTCAAATGATATGGGGATATTTTATCACTTGAAAGAAAATTTATCAGAAGCCCCTAGTGTTGTCAAAAATAGAGCTGGTACAAGTGGTGAAGCAATGTAGGAGGATCTGAGTTTTCCTTTTAAGTAGTGTCTGTATAAGTGTAGAGCAGCTCCACTTGCTTTCTTGAACTCCAGATTCACACTATGACACTTTAAAGCAAAATTTGGCTCATCATGTTTGCAGGAAGTAGATTAATGAAAACATTGAAAGTAATAGGAGTATTTCCTGGCACCTGGCAAAAAATAAATGTAAGTAGTTGTTCTCTATGGTGAGTTTACTGTGAGCACAGAATTCCTCTCTGTGGTAGACTATTTGTAATTATGCAGTTTACATATTTTTATTTGGAATGAGCTGTAAGAAATGTCAGTGATCTAAGTATGATATTGAGGAGCACGATTAAAATCTGTACTTCTTCTTTTTAGGTTGTCCATCATGACCCTTGCCGGGGAGGGGCAGGACAGTGGAATAGCTTGTTTAGATTTAAGCATTTGGCAACTGGGAACTACTTAGCTGCAGAGGTAAGAATGTCAATTAAACAAGTGGTTGTATGCTGCCTAACTGAGTACTATACATGTCCTGCTAATTCAGAGATACCATAGTAGGTGGGTCCGTGATGTAGGTCTGAAAAAATCTCACATCAGGTCTGAATGGGGAGAACTAGATATGCACTGCTGTGTCTTGCTGTATTGCTGTATGCAGAGATTGCAAGGAAAATTTTCTGAACTACAGGACACTAGTAGGTGAGTTCAAGGCAATATTAACCTTAATTTCAACTGCGCTGTTGAGTCTTGAATCTGCTGTTTGTTGTCATGGCAGCAGGACAGACACCACTGTTAAATAGCCACCATATTTACGCTGAAAATCCTTGGATTCATTTATCTCTCTGCTCTTGTTTGCCCTTGATTTTTTGAGTAGTGTTGTGATCAGTCAAATGTTCTTTGCTGGCTCAGGCGGCCATATACAGATTAAAGCTTTTAGAGTGGAACTGAATGCAGGTAATCATTGAGCTTCATCAGAGAAGTCTGTGTGCAGGCACTAGAACAGATAGTCTAAACTGCTCTAATTCAGGAGTTGTCAGTCCTTGTTTTTCACTGCAGGCTCTAGACTTCTTGAAAAGTTTCAGTCATCTCTGTGTTCTGTAGAAACTTGGGGAAGAACAAACTTGTCATGACCATTGGTGTCATGACAGTGCATTGTGATTATAGCAGGTTGTAGTGTTCTGCAGTTGCATTCTTGTCTTTTGACTAAAAAAAAAAACCAAACCCCTGGGTAGAGAAAGGTCAGAGGAAATCTTGCCCCTTTCGGTGGAACAGAAGATCCAGGAGGAGGATGTTCTTGCAACTTGTCTGATTGTTATCTGGTAGTTTATGTTAAGGCAAAATAGTGTTGTTGTCTCCCCAAAAGAGCAGCTTAATACCTTTTAAAAGACCCATAATTGTCTTTAAAAGTAAAATAGGGCTCTTGACAAGCTGGACAATAGCAGATAAAACCAAGTTTATGAAATCGGAGAACCTTGGATTTTTCCCTGGTTGCAAGAAGCCATGAACTTTTTAAGTCATATTGAATCCATATTAGAACTGATCTGTGTCCAAGTTGTATCAATGGAATGAAAAGTAGGGTTTTTTTTCTCCTACTGATTTAGTTAAGTCAGTGCAGGATTGCCTCTTAGACTTATGCTTGCAAGCATGAGTGTGAAAATTTACAACTACAAGAGCCAGCTATAAATCACTGTATGTTAGGGAATCCCTGAAAAAATACTTACTCTGACTGGATTGAGTTATGTTTGCAGCAGCACAACCTCCATATGGAGACAAGTCCTTAGTATTCCCAGGATGCTGCTTTCACTTTCCAGCTCCTGTCACAGCCTGCACTGATTTCAGAGTAAGAGCAAACAGGAGCTATCAAACCTTTAGTTATTTCTAATTATGTCAAAACCAGTGTCAAAACATAAGCAGTGGACTACCAGGACAGATACTGATAAGATTTTCCAGATAAGACTGAATGTAGTTTGGATCTTTTAATTGGTTTTAGCAGTAGCTCACAGTGTAAGTTAGAAGCCTGAGAGGCCTGAGTGGCGAAGAACATCGTCTCTTTAAAGGCAGCGGGCCAACACACCTTAACTGCTCTGCGCTGCTGCCTCCATACTGCAGCAATGCTTTGGCTTGGCTGAAGCCAGCTGGCTTTATTGTGTAGTTAATATTGGCTAGTAATAGCTAATTTTCAAGTGGCAACCAGTACTCCCACCTAAAAGACTCTCCCACCTTTTTCCTCTCAGCTTACAGTGAGAGACACTCCTAGCAGAATAATTTTATTCAGACTAGCTAGGCTGATGGAGAGTCGGGAAAGGCGTAAAGCACTCTGATGGGCTTCCTTCCGCCATACCTCACCTGCTCAGCGGTTTTCAGGAGAAAAATCTTCAGGTGAAGAAGTGTCACGCTACACTGAATGTTGAGCCTGAGCTTAGGTCCTTTCTACCTCTGGGAAGGAAATACCATCAGGAAGGCTCGTAATACGGAGAGTACAGTTGGCACAGCAGAGCTGGGAGAGCACTTGGGTTGAACAGAGGTGATACGCAGTGACTGGAGAGCAGCATTAGCTGCTGTATCTGTGAAGTGTAAAATGCTGGCTGGTGGAGATATTGAAGGTACCACTGTAGTAAAAACCTGTGAACTGTATTTTACACAGTTCACATGTCAGGCACAACATGCCATCCAGAGATACACATCAAAGATTTATCAACAGGCAGGCAGACACCTAATGTGCGTGAACTAACTTTAAATCAATTGGGCAAAGCTTACTGAACACTTGTCTGTGCTATTGCAGCACAGGAAGATTACTCATGGGGTGGATTATCAACAGCATCACACATTGCCATGGCCTGGTGTTGTTTAAGCTTCCATGATAAAGATATCTACAGTAAATTAATAAGTACAAACACATAAACAAGATTCACGAGTATTTTAATCATTCTGTTGTTGGCTAGTGATATAACTTCTGTCACAGTTTGCGCTATTGTAAGTTAGTATTAATCACTGTTTATAGCTAACCATCTTTTCCTTACTTCATCCTTCTGTAAATCAGCTTGATTTGTACCATGGAGACATCTGCAGTGGAATCTTGCATGGGTCAAGTCTCAGACAGTGAGCAGAAGTGTCCTTCACCTGAGTATCTCCTTTTGCTCCTCCGAAAGTACAAGGCTTGTACGTTGTGTGAGCAGTGCCGTGCCTGCTCTTTTTCTCTGAGGCTTCCTGTGCCAGATGTAACTGGTCAGCCGGATTTGTGACTCAGTGGGTCTGAGGCATGTAGTGAAGTGATGCCACTGCAGCTTGTAAAGGCCAGGGGATGATCTGGGGACTAAGAAAATTCAAGACACTTGCCCCAGAGAATTCAGGAATTTAAAACTAGTAAACTTAAAGGTGTTTCAGTACTACAGTAAGTAAGCAGAGGCAATACAGTTGTTCAGTGAACAAAACATGTAGTTGAGTAGTTGCAAATCTAATTTTTGTAAACTTGAGAGAATGAAGTCAGGATGTGTGAGTCCTAAATTTCATGTTCCTAAGAATCACAGTCATCTGGCTTTTGTTAGCTTTCAAAGACTTGGGGTCCTCTAATACCTCTGACTTCTGACACAGTCTCAAGTAGTATGATTTCCTTTAATGCTCTTTCCACTTGGCATTACTTAGACTAATTTTCATTAATATGCTTTGAAGTTCCTTAAGACTTACCAATACTATAGAGCAACCTAGACCCTACTACCAGACTATGTGCTGAAGGTGAGCCACCCTGCAAGACTCACTAAAGGAGTGCTAAGACCCAGTGGAAGACATTTGCTAATTATACATAGCTGCTAATTATACATAGCTGTCATTCCCCTGCTACTATGCACATGCTGGGGACATGATCTGACACATCAGATGCACGTATGCTCTCACACAATTACTTAAGGCACAGGAGGGGTGTGCTAAAGAAAGGGTTTCACATTTAGTGGTAAAACTTGAGATATCAGAAATCTGGATAGGTTGTAATGTGTCCGACATGTCCGGCATTTGGAAACCTGAAGCCACTGACTCAGACATTTCCAAAACATTGAGATCATAAAAAAGTGGAACCAAATACTCAGCTGAAAAATTGGTAAGAGAATTTGTCCTCTTTGGAGACAGTGGGAGTTCTGCTGTTAGTGTCAGAAGGGCTTGATTTCACCTGAAAGAGCTGAGCTAGATCCTTAGCAGGAGATTTAGACACTAAGCCGCCAGCTAAGATCCAGGCTGCTGAGTTTTATTCTCATCTTCACACAGTCAGCAGTCTTTGAGAAAAAGTTCTGTAGTAGATTCTTTTTTTACCCCTGGTTACAGCAAAATGACCCAAGTTATTTTGAAGTTTTATATTTATAAAGAGAGGCTGTAAGGTTAGGTGAAAATGGAATGCTTCAAAGTAACAAAGACTTTCCCAATTATTTTTTTAAAGTCTTTTCAGTGCACGTACCACATGGAGAACGCACCCAAATCTATCTGTGCGTGGGAGTGATCTGCAGTTTGCTCGAACAGCCTTTCAAATGCTGCAGGTTGGGACCACACAGCTGTGCCTTTCTCATGAACACACCTAACCTTTTCAATATTCTAATCACCAGAATAAATGTCTCTTTGAACTGAATATCAGCTTCTTGATTGCGCTAAACTAAAACATGCACCTTTAATATTGTTCTGCATGTGTAGAGCAGCTCCAGTTCTGTGATTTCTAAACTGGATAATCTGTACCAAACTGTTGACACTTGCTGTATGAGAATGTTAAACAGAAATATGTGTGCCCATGCATACATATATGCACGCACAAGAAATGCAGGGTAAGTCTGACATTTCATAGTAGACTTCTCAGATGAGATAGATGTTGCTAAAACAATCACAAAATAGATATGCAAATATCAAATCACATGCTATTCTCAGATATTGCAGTAGACAGTGATAAACCACAGTACATTGCTTGTGAAACGCTGTGAACACGTACATAATCGCAGTGCAGAATTTGTAAGGAGAAATCTGTGATAATTCTGTTTTACTTCATTGAACTTGAGTTACCAGATACCGTGGCCAAGATATGGCAGCAAATCTGGTGAGGTAATTGTCTTTAACATTGAATTAACTATACTATACTAAATGAATTAAAGTAATGCAGGTAAGATGGCAGCCTTAATGTGTGCCTTCTGTGATTCTATAAAACTGTGGCTGTAGATAAAGATTCAGATTATTACTGTGTCTTCCAAGGTGATGCATAGAGTACTGGTGTTGCTCCACAAGGTAATCTGTTCCCTGAAGTTCTTCTAGATGAAAGAGAAGGGTGAGAACAGGCTGGCTGATGCAATAGGTTGAAGCAATGAGGTCAAGAGGTAATAGCAGAACCAAAATGTACTTCTTCTGATTTGTAGTGTGCTTCATTCATTAAACCAAATTGTTGCTTATATAAAGGCTGTCATTCAGTAAAGATCTTGGGGACAGCCTTGCCTTTGAAGTCAGTGAAACATGAGCATTTACGTGCTCAGGGGTCAAGGGTGTCTCGGGTACTGAGCTGCTGGGTTTGGACTGCCTCTAACAGTTTGCACTTGTGCAGCCACCCCCAGTCGACTTTGACCATTGTAGGACTGAAGCCTCCACAACAGCCACTTTTAACTTCTACGTGTGAATATACTTCACAGGTGGCTTGTACAGGATAATTGGGGTGGCGAGCTCTTTAGCATATATTCTGGTGATGGGCAAGTCACAGATGTAAAGCTGTCCACTAGCTCGCTGCTTTGGGCAGAAGTAACAATCTGATGTGCATCCCTGGTGCATGTCCCACTGGAAAACTCTGGCTTTCTTACTGGGTTCACTTTCTTCTTTCTGCAAGACTGAAAGTGCGGGGTTTAAGCTGTAAAATGGAGCAACTCTGATCAGAGTTTTGTTCTAAACTCTTTTGTTAAAATCCCACATGAAACATACTTCCAACTTTGGGGTTATTTTAGCCCTAGATGCTCAATGGAGTTTCTTTTGAAGGTAGGAATGATTGAAGTCAGTTGGCCTGAGCAGTGTGGGGTTACATGCACGTGAGACGAAATGACCATTATATGAGTATTCTAAACTGAACAGGAAGTCGAGCCCAGCTCACCAAGGCTGTAGTGCAGCTGTAAGAGCACTTCAGTGGCAATGTAGGCTTGCAGAAATGTCGTGTTTCTGCAGGTATTTGATTATGGTTCCGTGACACCATGTGCTGTCCCTGAGGCGGTGTTGGCACAGACTCCAGGGTGTGAGGAAGAGCGAATAGTCTGGGCTGTAAACCAGGTCACTGAGCTAAGGCATGGGGGCACAGGTGGTTGGGGTAGGTTAACAGGAACTGCTGAAGCCAGTGTCAAAGGTCTTGCCTTGTGGGGCCGTCAGCTGCATTTCACATTGTGGTGGTGTTAAATCACTTGCTGAGAACCCTTGGATCAATGGCGAGTAAAAGTTACTCATATTTCTCTCATCTTTCCTGAATAATTTCTTCCCATATTATCTCACTCTACTTTTCTGTCAAAATTGCCCAAGTTACTTTCAGAGAAGCTTATCTACATGATTCATTTTAAATTGAGAACTGCTGTTAATCTTGGTTTACATCCTTTTGAATAAATTTCTGTTATGTCTCATTATTAAAAATATTATCCTGCCGTATGATACATATTGTTATTATATGTGTTTATCTAGGTGGACAGACCCATACTCTTCATAATCAATTTAATTTTGTTGTAATAATCATTTGATTTGGGTCTTGGTGAAGATAGCTGAGTGCATGTTCAAGTTGATATTAATAGAAGATAGTCCTCTTCTGCCTTCTGAATAGGACATGGTAAAGAAGTGGAACTTGCTGCCACAAGAACAGAAAACAAAGCATTTTATGAGATTTTAAGAAAGATTACGTAATTTGTAAGAGTAATAGTATCCTCAGCATTAGCTGTGGTAAAAACAAAATGTAAAAGGGAAATCAGTTCTTAAACTTGAGGCTATAAACCAGGATTAAGCCCTTGGAGGCCTAGAGAAAAGTTCTCTGTAGTTTTATGGACGTATTTTTCTTTCACCTTCTGAAACTGCTGTGGAAAATGGAGTGCTGCATAGGATTAAGGCAATGGAGATTGAACACTTGAAGGCCATAATTTAGGCCTTTTGATATCCAGTTTTTGTAAACTGGACTACTGACAGAGATCATTTGTGTTCAGGAAGCAAAAAGAGACCACTGTTTGCAAGTGGTATTTTTTGGGGTGACATGGAAGCAAGCGTTTTCAGAAAAAGTTACTCATCCACTGATCATATAGCTGATGCAGAGCAGGAAAGCGTAGTGGTAAATGCTCTGTGGTTCCTTCTGCCTTTAGTAACAGGAAGGCAAATAACTGGATAAAAATGGTCTTGTTTATGATATGCAGGTACCTTTTGCTCGAGGATAACAGTTTGCAAACTGGAGAAGGTACCAGGAGATGGCAGCATCCACCAAGGCCTTCACGCATCTCCTCACACCTTTAATTTGTCGATACTGCTGGACTACCTTACCAGGAGATTGCTTCAAAATCTTCCATATGAGTCGTTTTATTTCCAGTCTCTTTGTTAAATGTTAATACAGCATTCTGAGTAGTTTCTATCTATTGGGCGCAGTGATTAAAGGTTCTTGTAAGAAAGAGGGCTTGCCAAGGTGACAGGGTGAACTCAGCACCGTAAGCCTTATTTCTATTTTTCACATAGGAGGACTGTGGTTTTGTTGTAAAGCTCTATAAGGAGTGAAGGATAATTTACAGCTATGCCGGAAGAGATGGAAGAGATCCAGAGACTGGAGGAGGAGGAGGATGGATTACTGATTTACAGAGCCAGTCTGACCTGTTCCGCAGACTTGGATGTGGCTTTTTAAAGTGACAGGGTTAGAAGCTGTCCGTTTAGGAAAACCCAGAACTAGGTTTTCCAAGGTTTTTAAGAGTCTTGAGAATGCAGCTAAATTTTGTGACCTGACTTGTCTTGACTTTGGTGGCAGTTGGGCATAACACTTGCCTCTGTCGGTGTGCAAATACCTTCAGAAATCTGGATCCTGGAGGAAGGATTTTTTCCCCCAGCAACTGGTTTTGCAGTAGTGAACTGCGAGCCTGTGTTCAGCTAAGCTTTTTCAGTCCTGTCTGCAGCTGGCTGCGTTTGAGCTCTGTATACGTATGAGCTTTGGGAGAAAGGAAGTGTGAAGCCATTAACACAGCATTTATTTTCATTTAGTCATTATAAGACCTGCTTCTGTTATTAAAAATACAACAGCTGCTGGTATTGCATTTTTGATGTGTTCCAAAACAGCAAATGTAGACATGTGGTCTGTTCTTTAGTGCATTTTTTTTTTTTGCTTATTATTTCAAGATTACTTGAGGAGCTTTCGTTCAGTTATATTTGTGCCTCTTTTTCTTTATTTTTGAAGCTTGATGGAAGTTTAGAGGGCTTTGCCTGTCTGGTTTTTACTGTTGGGTTTTTTGTGTGTGTGTGGTTTTTTTTTTTAATGGTAGGAATTTCAGTAATGTCTAATTCATCCCTCATTATTTCTGGGACCATACCACTGAAAGGCATATGGAATATTAATGTTTAGAACACAATCCTGGAAGAGATGAGGATGCTTTTTCATATAGCACATGTTGACGTGGAGCCACTGGAGCTCATGCTGAAGTTATGGCCCAGCATTCAGATGAGACTAAAGGATCTCTTAGACATTCTTCTTTCTTTTGGCTTCCCCTGCAGAATGGGATATGGCTGTGTGGGACTGAGCACCGGGCATCGGTGGATGGTCAGGTGCTCTACTCCTGATCACGGTAGAAGCAAAGGGATTTCCCAGTCCCCAGTCTCTCCTGGCCTAACGTAGAGTTGCATGTTGTGGCAGCTCCAGCTTATTCTGCTGGTGTGAGGTCTTTAAATCGAGGGTGATTTAGGCATGCCAAAGCACTGGCCTGCCATTGCTTACACAGCAGCTAAAAATGCTGTCAAGATAGCCTGTCCTTTCCTCCTGTGATGAGGGTGAATAATTGGGTCAGGGAGGTGTCAGAGCTGATTCTCATCCCAGTTTTTGACTAGGAAGTAGTTCCCCCGTGCTGGGACAGCTGTCCCTGCCTGCTTCACCCTGCTTGTGCCGTGTGGGGGGCCTGAAGCAGACAGAAAGATTCAGCTCTCCCAGTGCTCCCTGGAAACTTGCCTGTTCTGCTAAGACACAGCTTGTAAGCAAACCGGCAACAAAATACAATCCTGAAAGAAAAGGCCTTTGAAGATTTTAAAACTTTCCTCAGATGATGATTATCAGGAGCTTTGTGCCAGGTGGCAGTGTTGAATGGGGTTTATTGAGGTAGACTTGTAGCCAGTCTTTCTCCAGCAGGTTAATAAGATGGCAAAAGTCCTTTGAATACCATGGAAGCCCTTGATATTGTGCAAAAGTCCTTTAGATTTATTGAAAGCTAATCAGTATGACATTAACAAAGGACAAAGCAAGCCTAATGAAGATGAAAGATTTGAGAAGTGGGTTTTTTGCCTTTTGTGCTGGCTCTTTTTCCCCCAAACGCTTGCCCTTGTTGATTAGGTAACAGCCTGTGTGTTAACAGGCTGGTTATCAAATGAAATGGGAACTGTTTATGTGTGTTGAATAGATCCTTTTATTCGTTGTCTGTCAGGGTTTCCTTCATAAATGTTCGTTTTAGCCAAGTCATTAAAATGCGCATTTAGCTGAAATTTGGCAATCTAATTCTTTCCCTGATGAGATGTTTTAAATAGCCTTTAACTAGTCAACAAAATTTGATTAAAATCAGCATGGGTGTTTCTTTCCCCAAGCTCCTCTCTCTCCTTCTTAATTAAGAGTGTCCAAAAATAGCCTGTTTGGGTACTTTCCGTGCATTCCTCTGTCTAGGTAAGGCAGCATTCAGTAGTATAAAGGTGAAATTTCAAACAGTCCACAGTATGGACTGACATTTACAATTCAGTTGTTGGACTGTAGAGCGTATCTTACTACGCGAAGGTGCAAAAATGAAGTTAAAGCCAGGAACAACGTATTAGTGAGAAGTTGCTCTGCTCAATGGTAGAACCTCAGGAGGTTATGCAGTGTTAAAGTCTTATGTGTTGAAAACTTTAAGATATAACTTTGACTAACTTGTAGCAGTAGAGATGACAGAGCCTGGGACTTCTGGCGCTCGATCTAACAGGATACCCCTCAAGATTAGCAGGGCACTTGCATTCTCTGAGAACCAAATACCAGAAGTAACACACAAACACACATAGGTGAAAGCTGTCTTTCTACTGTGCAGACTCTACAGGAGGATGGTCACATTATGAGGGCATTAGCTAAAAATTCAGGAATGAGATTCCTTGCCCTTCCAAGTAATTTTGACCAGAAATGGTTAAAGACTTTGTCTGTACCTCAGTTTTCCACCTGTAAAAGCTGGCTTCTATTATGTATTTGTCACACGTGGTCTCTGCTGGGTGCCTTCTGGTGCTCCCACAGTATGAGTATATTGGTATATGTGTGCATTCATATCTCCACTCTTTTTCCATGCTACCAGGCTGAACACAAAATCTATCTAAGAGACATCAATTTTTCTACACCCAGGAGGACCACCTGCAGTGATGACCCTGACCTTCAGGCTCTTGCAGATACCCTGTGTAGATCCTGAGTTGGGAATTTGGCTTCTTAGTAAAGTATGCAAGTAAATGCATGTTCTGCTTAGATTTAAAGAATGTATTATCGTCTCCATAATTGCAAATCTTTCTATAAATGCCAAAATAGTCAATGATTTTAGTGTTTAAAAACATGATCCGGTGGTGGCCTTCTCATGGCACTGACTGTCCTTGTCTGCTGACAAGTTTTCTAGGCTGCTTCCAAGCTCTCTTCTCTCCAGTAAATTGAGCCTGAGCAGGTTGAGGTCCCAGATGCTTCCTGTGAACTATATTGTGCAAATTGCATTTGCAGTTACAGTGGTACTTACCTGTTGATAGATCCTTTGCATAAGGAAAAGCTCATGAAGCACCGAAGGCAGTGTGCACTGTTAGCCTGTGTGTGTGAAACAGTAACGTCTTCCATGGTGCTGTGATGTGAAGGAAAAATTGATGCAGTAGCCCCATTTTCTGGATTTTATGACTTTTCATGTAGGCTGGAGGATGTGTAGAGTTGGGTCTGGGTTCATAGGTGTAAGCAACTGGAAAAGATGAAGTGTTTGGGTGTCATAGAGCATTGTCACTGGAGCTGAGAGAGCTGATTACCTTAGCCTTGCCCAACTGCAAAATCCCCACAACAGAGCTGGCCTTCCATGTGGCAGTGGAGTGAAGGATGAGCACAACCACTATCAGGTGGCCTATTCACATGAATCCTCCTCTGCCCGTCCCTAGTTATTCTCCGTTAATGCTGAGTAACAAGTCTGTGTTACTTGATGCAGATTTTACCTCCCTTACCCCCCACATAGCGATTGCTGTTTACTCGGGTGGTTAGGTTATGTGGCCTTACGTAATGGGCAAGTGTTAGTATATTATAGTGAGTCTCATGAGTGTGCCATAACGTGGAATGAGTTTCATGGTCTTTGATGATGCTTGGTTTTCAGCTATGAGGAAGATGAACTCTCATTTTGTGATACCTTTTTCTCTTCCATCCATGGGAAGGTGAAAAATGGCTGTACCTAAGTTTGTTGAAAAATGAATACGAAGGATTGGGATTTCTGGATTATTCTGAACTGGAAAAGAAGCAGTTAGAGATATATTTAAAAAAAATAACATTTAATGAAGCTATTACAATAATGATTTATACAATCACACTTGTGTGAGCTCTGCAGTTTACAATGTATCGTGTTTTTACTGTGTATTGACTGCACGCACCTTCCAGTGGCATTTTACAGACATACACAGTACTGTATTTCAGCTACACTTAAGTAACATTGCAACTTCAACACATCAACAACACAAAAATGCTTGAAGACGGTTGAGCTTAAATGAGTCCCATTTTAGCATAGTGTTCTTACTTTCTAAACACCTGCAAGGAATTTTACTTGATTTAATTAGCAACAAGGAAAATAATTATTAATGTTGTTATTTTCACGGATTCTTTTGATTTGGAGGCTTACGGAAGAACAGGGAGGTGATCTTACATAAGTCAGAACAAGCAGTAGATTTTGGAGTGTTAGGACTGTCGTAGTGTCCTTAGCTCATTCTGCTGTACTTGGATATTGAAAAGGGCTCAGAACGGGTGTAATATGACATGCAACACTGCATGATTTATGCCCCTCTGCCTGGAGAATATAGTATGGGATAACAGCTAATAGTCTGATTTTTCAGAGATCCTCAGCACCAACAGCCTCAGCTGAAATGAAAATGAAAGTGGCAGCTGCTCAGCACAGCTGAAAACGAGGCCACAAACATCAGCCCTAAAACTGCATTCCGTCGTGTTTGCTGTTTAATGTCAGCATCTCCAAACTTTCCCTAAACAACATCTTTTTAGTTGTATTATTTCTCTTGCAGTGGGGCAAGAAAAACCATCATTAAGGATGCACTTCATTTTTCATCTGAGCCTTCTGTCTCGCTCAGCCTCTGTCCACAGATGAACTGTTTGGGAAATTTGAGGGCAATCTGTTCAGTCAGTTTTAAATTAGGCAAGAAGTGGCGTGGGAGAGAGATTTTCCTAGTTTCTCCTGTTGTTGCTGCTTTTTTTTTAAAATCATCATTATGTTGGAGCGAACAGCTGAAGAATAGCAGAATTCAAGGCCAAATTCATACTGGGTAGACAACTGTATTCACTCAGGCATCATAGATTTACTCCATTTGAACGTCTAGTCCTTGGTGCACGGTTCTCTGTGCTGAGTCTAGTGACAAACCGGAGATGACCCAGACTACTTCTTGCTTACTTACCATCAGCAGAACCTGAAGGTAGGATCAGATTTAGCCTTTCTGTACTTTCTCCACACCTGTGCTGAGAGGTCACTGTGTCTGCCTGTGGCTCAGGAGCACTGCCTGATTATTGTCTCTCTTCTTGATGGAGGACCAAAGGTAGAGAGCTGAACTTGGCTGTTAGAATGGGCAACTAGAATTATTTTAAGGTGTCAGGTGAACAAAGGTAATGCTGAAAGAAATGTGAGAACTTCTGAAGAAATAAAAACCGTATGAGAACAGTTACGTATATATGTATACGTACATGTATGTATATATGTATATCTTCTAGTTGTCTGTTTTTCAGTGTTCACTTCCCATTCCTGTTGCTGTATAACAGAAGTAGGCGGGAGTTGGAGCTAGGAGACTGTGAGAATGCCACGGAGGAGTAAAATGCAAGATTTTGGATAGGTGTCAGTGCAGGGAGGAAAGCAGGCTTTCTAAATTGGGTTTGTGAGGGTAACACAGTGGCTAATGCAAATACTGAAATGAAGACAGGAGAATAAACCTTTGGTCATTTCTGTGTTAGCGCGTCAAGTCATGACACAGAAGGAAGGAATTTTCAGCAAATTTAGGAGTATGGAAAAGCTTTCCTCCTTTCTTCAGGCTCACGATGTGGAGAGGCGCTGGGTTTTTTGTGTAAAGGGATATAAACAATACAGTATTAATAAAAACTGTGTAAACTTAATAAAAACTCCTCACAGTAGTTGTATGTGTAATTTTAGATGTATGATGACATGATACTGAAAAATTTTACTGGGATTTGTTCAGCTTGCCCTGTGCTATTAATGTCTGGTTCTTCCACACTGGTAATGCTGAGTTCAAGCCAAGCAAATGAGTGTACTTATCTGTAAGATGTATACACAGTGTTGTTGCTTAAAAACTACATTACCTTGTATAACTAAAAATTTCACTTCAGCGTTTTCAATGCTTTGAAGGCATATCCTGTGTCAGTAAATACTGAGGCAAAGTTGTTTCATTATGTAAGTCAGATCTTGAAAGGCTTCATGTGCAGCCAGTGTGTGGGTGTATGTGTGTTTGTTTATCAGAGTATATATCTGCCTATGTAATCCGTCATCTTCTAGTCTACATATTTCCCTTGTCAAAAGGAACAGCATATTAAACACAGTTAAATAGTAATACTTTACACATTATTATGTAGTGTCTTTCATCCAAAATTCTCATACTCCTTTAGTTGTTAATTAATACTTGATAATGCTGGCGTAACACAGAAAATATTCTCCCCGTTAAGAATGGCTAAACAGAATCACAGGGTAATTAAACACTTATCTGTAGTGGCATTGCCATTCCTGTTTCAAAGATGTGTTTATTCTGAGTTCACTGTCTTCCTGTAAAATCTCAGTAGACATAAAGCACTGTTAGTTAGTTTTTATCTCAATATATCTGCTCAAGTTCAACCCTGGAAGTGGTTGCGTGTGTATGTGTGTGGGTGACTATAACTGACTGTGTTTAGATGAGTAACTATCTGTGCTTCCTCCATCATTCTTTCTGGTTTTTGTTATTGGAGATTCCTTTTTTTAGTTGACAAGCTTGATTGCAAGATGCACCTTTTTTTGAAGCGAGGACATAGCCACTTAAGTCAGTCAGAAATTGGATCGGTAATTCTACTACTCTCATACTGCTTCTAAATACTGCACATAACAGTGCAGGGTGGATACATGACAGAGAACTGAACCTCTCCCCCAAGTTCTGAAAAGTCTAAAAGCTATCAAGTTGGTATTTGACTTCTTTTCTTTTCCAGCTTAACCCACACTATCCAGAAGGTAATAACGAAGGAAAAGCTTTGGTAAGTGGAATTTATACGTTGCATATAATCTGGGAAGTACTGTATCCTTAATTCAATACAGCCCAACATATGAAAGCCCTTCACAGCTTTCCTTTTACTTCCACGTCACGGGGATTGTGTTCCACATCCTGTGTACGTTCGGGAGCAACTCAGAACTGGCATTACAGAATGTTCTCCCTCATGTAAGGCAGATGATAGGAAACTTATTCAAATTCTGCATCAAATTGCCATTAGTTGAAAGCTGTTCTGCTTAGTGACTGCAGTTATGAAATGTATTAATTCTTCTCAAATCAGAGGTATTACTGCATGGCAAAACCCACCACCCTCTTTAGCAAGAAAACCAGGCACAGGCAGGTCTGGTTACTTATGTGCCAGTACCAATTCAGAGCCTCTGCTAGTGGGGACAAGCCCCCTTGGGGCATGTCTGTCAGTCAAGTGTGGCTCTAAATCTAAGAACGTGCTGTGACTCTTTTTATTGCCTGCATTGAATGCACGCCAGCAGATATTCAGGCACAGGCTTAGTCTGAGTGCTGCCACACTTTGGGCAACTCTAGCATGACATCTTCGCAAGGATCCAAGTTGTCCTTGCTGCAGCGTGGGTGGGTTGGACAAAGGCCTTATGCCCTTTGCCTAAGAGGCACCAGCCTTTGCCTTGTACAATGTCAAGAGCGTGCTAGCTAATTCTGACTAACGAGGCAAGGCCAGACATGTTATAGTTTATAACGTGTGAAGGAAGTGGAGTTAAAACCCTGGGGGAATGTTATTGTTACTGAGACAACAAATAGTCCAAAAAAGAATCATTCCTCCATCAAATTCATGAAATAGCCTTGAAAACACGGAGATCTTCTTTGAAAAAAAATCAGTTTAGTTTCTTTCTGTTTGCCTTCTGGCTTTTGTTCTTTTAGAGGACATGTTTTCAAGTTTTTCTCTGCATGGAGAGGAATTTTTTATTTTTCACTGAATGAAACCCGAGATTCTTACATAATCACATGCCTTTAGGACTGCAATTTTAATAAAAATGGAGACTTTTGTAGGAGTTGGCAACAACGGTTTTCCATCTTCCCTGGTATTTGGTATTAATGGTAATATAGCAATAACAGCTAAGCTGTCCAGAGAAATGAGAATTCTCTCTCGTGATAATATGGAAGTTCCACCAGGTGTTTCTCCTTTCTACTGGAATGACACCTGAAGCCCTTGGAGCTTTCAAATGGAAATCAAGACAAGTTCTAGAATACCTCAGCGACTAGGGTGCTTGCTTGGAAATGCTTGGATTCATGCTCTTGCTCTGTGAACAGTAGAGCTCAGCTCATAGACCTGCATCTGCATTAACATTGTAGTTCACATCATGACAGCACTTCTGAGTCAAATCTCCTGGTTATTCCCTATTTCAGACACTCCAGTTCACTTTGCAGAGCAATCTCAGAGAATGTAAACTTGCGTTCTGGTGGATGAAAATAAAAAGATATGCACACTTCTGGAATGTATGTGTCTGCTGTGCTCTGACCTTTCATGGGTGCCCAGCCCAGAAAACCAGACTACAGCTCATCTGAAGTAAGACATATAAAAACATGTGTAGGGTAGATGTTAGGTCCTCATCACCAAAGATCCAATCCTATTGTACCACATTGTACTAATTTAGATACAGCATAAGGTTTCCAGTGGTAGCAATTCCAATTCATTTCAATAGTTAAAAATTCGCTGGACTGGGTAATGAAGAAGGCACAAGAGTAATCAGAACATGAACTTTAAAAGTGCCTTCTCTAACAGTTTGGCTTAAATCCTGCTGGGTATTGGTTTCAACCAAAAACCCAGACCAGTTAATCAGATTAGACAAATACTTCCAATGAACATTTGATCAAAACTGACGTGTCTGTGGAAATTGTAGTTTATGCAGTCAGCGCTTTCTTGTGAAAATGTTTTTGTGAGAGAACTCTTAACAATGTTTGGTAACACCTCCATGTAAATCCAAGCCTACAGGCACTTGTAGCATGGCAGAAATCCCTTTGGATCCTTCGCTCCTTTATAGTCTTCTTGGAAATAGCATGAGTCAGGGAGGGCTATTTTAAGCCTTCACTCTAGCCTGAGCAACTGAGCAGAAAAGCTTCACATCCCTGTGCAGGAATTTCTTTTATCTTACGGTGATACAGTGTTTTGAATTATCCCTCAAAAGTACAAGAATCTTACAATATTTGGAGTTCTTTAAGGGCCAGCTATGTCAGTCTTGTATCCAGTATGCACATAAACTAGAGCACACACACTTTCTTTGCTCTGTGGTTTTCATCTAGTGTGTCTTCTGCCAGGTGACTGCCGAGCTGATTCACTGCAAAGGCAGCTTATTTTTCACCGTTCGAAGCAATTAATTTTGAAACACTGCCCATGAAGTAAATCTGCTCGAGAGGGGGAGGTGGAATTGGACCTAACCCGGCAAAATTTGAAGTCTGAGTAGCAGGGAAATGGGAGATACATACCTTAATCCTTTCAACTGAAGGAGGAAACTGAGCCTGCAGCCTGTGTTTTTCTTTTCTCTGCTAGTCTGTTGGATAAAAGGGTATCAACTCCTTCTCTGTCATGTGGGTTTTAAAAGCAGCACAGCCATCTGCACATTTTGTGCCAACCCTTAGCTCCTAAATGTGCGATGGGGCTCCTTGTACATGTTCACTGCCTGGTTTACAAGTCCCGATCGCAGTTGCTTAGGCAACTGAATTTTCGGAAGCAGCAATGGGAAGGATTTTCCGTTGTGGCACAGGCACCTAGGTTCTGCCTAAGTGCATCTTTTTTGCCTTGCCTTAAGTGACTTGAAAGTCTGAAAGGGTTTTGGCTCTGGAGAACATATATTACTGGAAATCACTAGGTCTTTTGTTTCTGAGCAGTAAAGCTATGTTTGGACTGTGGTTCATTGCTAGTTTATGGGCTGCTTCTTGAGAATCCAGTCAGATTGTCTTGTGAAACACTACTTTTATTTCTGGTAAAATTTGGCCTTACAATGAGTTGATTAATATTCTTTATAGATATTTTCCTCACATCTAAACTCCAGAAGATTTTTTTTTTTTAAATGGGAAGACGTTTCTGTGATTTAAAGGCCTTATCAAAAAAGGCTTCTTCATCTCTTGACATCTAGGAGGTTGTAGTGTATTGTGCAACAAAACGCAGTGCTCTGTTCTGGCTCCAGTTAAAACCAAATTTGGTGTATTTTATGCTGCAAAGTTAGTCTATTATTTCTAATGACAGAAATGTACAGCATCTAGAAGAACACTGCAAACACTAGGGAAGTATCAAGAACAGCTGGGAACCTGGCATTTGTTCACGCCTTTGTATTAAAGGCTGTCTTTAGGTAGGTACTGTAGCTCCATTGGTCTGCATTTTCATGAGCGTGTGCTAATCCTGACCGTTTCCAAACTTGCTTTTAGCATTGAGATTTTTCTTAGCATTGAGACTGGTATGCATTTACTTTTCCTGTAAAAACATTGGACAGCTCTACCACGGACTTCTAGGTGCAATTTGACATACCTCATTGGACTTCCGTTTATCTATATTTATGAATTCCAGGCAACTCTGCAATTCAAAGTTTTCTTCCTTGCTTTTCAACCCAGGTGATCTTTTTTTCTGATAAACACCGTAAATTAAATTTTTTGTTTTATTTTACCTTCCAGCCAAGTAAGTTTGTTTAATTAAAATTTTATAATATGGGACACAGTTGATGCAGTATAAGCAAGTAGAATAGGCTTGGGGAGTTTTGTTTTTTGAAAGGCTTGATTAGGAATTAACCTGGCAATAAACAGTCTGAAAAACATTTTAAAAAAGAAAGGAAAAATCATCAGCTTTAAAATGGCAGTGTCTCTGGTTATATAAAGCCAGCAGTCAGACCACTGGAGAGGCTGAGTGGAGAAGGGGAGACACACATGCCGGCACATTATTATTATTCTGCTGCTGCACACAGGTCTGAATCAGCTCTGAAAACGCATACATTGTTTCTTACAGGATGTCTCTGGCTCCTAACAACAGAAATGCAACGTGATGTCTCCACTAAAAATGCGATGACTCACAAATGAGTCAACAGTGAAGGTGTTGTAGGAGGCTAACTGCTGTGCTGCCTGCCGGGGCTCCGTAACATGCAGGAGCAAGGCTGGCCATTAATTTACTCGAGTTTCTTTTTATACAGAATTTTTTAAATCATCTGACCTATGGAGTTCTGCTCACATTACCGCTTTCTGAAAATGCTGGTTTTGTAAGAGCTTCCTAAACTGGGTTAACATATTGATGTACCACATTGTGCTGGATTTAACAGGCATTTTCAGAACTCTGGCTGCTATTAAATTTAATTTCTGCTGAAATCCATAGTGCAGCTTAATGTGTTCATTCAGGAGCATGGCATTATCCTTGTCTGTCTCTATGCCACAAGAGGTGTCTTTACCAATTGGAATTGTAGATTTGGTTTCTAAAAGAAAAGGTATTTCAGGTCTGTCATGTTTTTGTATTGCTTTTTGCAGTTGAAAGGAAGGTCTCTCCATAAGCAAAACTCCATGTAAATCTCCTCAATTTTGGGTGTGATACCCAGCTGAGGTGAATAATGGGGATTTGGGATAGGTCACAATTACTAGCAAATGATAAGAGCTGTGAAGGAGGGTTACTTGTTGGGCTACAAGTCTCAAGAAAGACAAATCTGATTGTACCTGATTATTTTGTCTCTGGTTACAATGTGGGATTTGTCTCCAGTTACATTAAATTTGCCCTTCAAGTTGCAAATACTATATTATGTCTGTTGGCATTTTTTGTTAAGCTACTGTTTAAATTGGTATGATGCACTGGAAGTCAATGGTGGTAGCCCAGGGGTTATGGACTTTGCTGTGAGCCTGGATCGGTATTTCCACTCCTCACCAAAAAGGCTGTTTGTTTTCACTAGCAAGGACTCCTTTTTTTGAACTCTCAGCCTTGGCTTTCCTAGAGGAGTCCCTCCTGGAAGGGTGCCGGTGCCGCTGGCTGCGTGGTAGGGGGTTTTCAGTTCCTCCTCCTGGCGAAGGCCATTGTGCGTGCAAGTAGCACACGTTGCTTTTGGGCTGTGGGATGAGGCTGGCACTGCGGGGCTGGCAGCCCTCTGCTCGGGTGGACACGTAGGCTTTGTTAGCCAGAGCAGGCTGGCTCTGCTCTTTGCACCACCTGGTAGCTGGACTGGGTCACTCTTTTGGAAGGTGTAGGTCCAGCTCCTGCCAGGCAGAAGAGGAGCTGAGCCTGCATTTCCTTCATCCTTGTGAGCGATTTAACCAGGGCATGACAGAGTGAGATGATTCTGCCTTCTTCCCCTTGGATATCTGTCTGATTTGACTTGGACAGCCTGTCACTAGTTTGCAGTAGTTTGGGACAATCAGAACAATTTTTTTTTCTTAATGAGTTTACTATTTGCTAATACTGTTTTACCCACAGTTCTTGCACTTCTCTGTGCTCCTAGCATGTAATTTACTTGCTTTTTTTTTTTTTATTTTAAGAAGTTTTGGGAGTGCTTTGCTTGGCTGTCACTGACCACATCACCAACATCTCTGCATTGGCTTCCTCTTAATACTGCTGGAAGTTGAATTTTCTTCTCTCTGTGTTTGAGACATTTTACGGTTCTTTTCCTCCCTTTTCTTCACTGGATCCATTTTTGCTTGCTGCATCTGCTCATATGCCAGTTTCTTACCTGAGCAAATGTCATCTTGTTTTCATCTGCTTAGGAATGCAGTGCTTCTCCTGAGCTGGTCATATTGTCTAATTAATTTGAAATAGTCTAATACTTTCACTTCTTTCCATGTCCTTGTATAGACTCATTTGCTGATTCAATAATGGCTAGGTTAAGCACTGATTCTGATGACTGCTTACCAAATCTAATTAATAATAAGAAACTTTCTGTGTGCCAAGTGTGTGTGCGTTCTCTCTCTCTCTCATACAGAGGGATGTGCACATGCACTCAGACATAAATTCAGACACAAATCCATGTATGCTTGTGTGTGATGACTTGCTCTGTCTCTCATGCACTCCTCGTATGTAAGTTGCTTTCAGAGCTGTCAAGTTCGGGGTCACTTCTTGTTACATGTGTTTTTTCATTGGCTGGTGCTTAACACCCATCATCCGGGTTGGAATGTGAGGTGTGTCAGAGATCCTAAAATAACATTATAAGGAGGGCTCTGAGGTTTGTGCTGGAGTCCAGTCTGCAACTACTGTACAGCTGTTGTGTAGGTCTGATTTTACTCAGCTAAGCTTTGCATTGCAGTTAGCAGTGTTGCAGACAGTCTTGCCCTTTGTTGAAGTGGACTTTCTTTCTAGAAAACCAGCTCTTGCTCCTGTGCCAGGTCTGATTTGACAGATGCCGAGCCTGATTGGGGGGCTTTAGGCCTGATGACCCAACTCTGTTGCTCAATAGCATCTGTACAATTGCTGGGGAGACTAGCGAGTGAGTGGAGTCAGCCCTAAATTGCAGGATGAGCCTCTCCACAGAGCTAATGGTTGGTACGAACTACTGAAGCACAGGACACCTGCCTTGGACTTTGCCTTCTGTCATAGAAACCTGCACATGTGCGTATATACTCATGCTTAATGACCTATTTGAGATGATCAGACATCGTGTCATGAGTGAGGAATAAAATGCCTTCATAACACAGAGTAGAATATGGTTTCATATTTTGGTCTGTATTTTTCCCAGAGCCTCAGTGAAAAAAACACATAAAATCATGAAGTATCCTGCCTTTTTGTATACCAGTCTTTTCAGTTTGGAAATTACAGAAAAGTGGATAGTTTCTGGGAAACCGTAACTAGATTTGAATCTAGGTTATGGGAAATAGCAAAAAGTCTGGATGCTGTTCTAAACTATCCTGTGCCATTCACACGTTTACAGACCTCTTGAATTTTAAACTCGTTTTCCATTTTTGTTTGGAAATTTAGGAAGTAGATTTTCATTTGATGCAAGACTCTGACTTGCACCTATTAAACTCTTAAGAAGATTCTCTTACAGCTTGCCTGCCTTTCCAGTATGGGTCTCATCCTGAGTTTGTAAAACAGAACGTGTATGGAAATCACAAAAAAAGTTGGCTATGTTCTCAGTTCTTGCATACAGGTTGTTTTGTGCAAGGTTCTTATGTGCAATTTTGTTTAATATTTTTGGGCGTGGGGTATGGAAGGGTGTGAGGACTGCCAGCTAAGGGTTTACTCATGTGCAGGACACAGGAGATGGTTGCCCTTTGCCTCAGCCAGACTTCCTCTCAATAACTGGTGACACTACTCTAATCACTAGATAAGCCTAAGAAAAATTTCTGAGATGATTTCTTCCTGGTTTTTCCTACTGTCTCTATCCTTCATGGAAGAAGTGGGATGGAAAGCTGGCCTTTTTCAGGCTTGATAATAAAAAAATGGAAGTTTTGGAAGGATTCATAAAGCACCTTGAAATGAGATTATAACTAGCTATTTCTTACATAGTTTCATTCATCCATGATTTTGTTGCTTAATCAATTGGCAATACGAAGAATTAAAGCTTTGCCCTTGATTATCCCTTACCATTTGGCCTTAATCAAGGTACTAATGCAATCTGAGTACAGTCTAGCCTCTTTACATTGCGTTGTACATCTCTTCCCTGGTGGTGTGCTGTAAACTGTTATGATAGTATTTCAGATTTCCAGTGTTTGATTTTTCTCTTTTGGCTTTCTTCATTCCTCTTTTCCTTTTCCCTGCATGATATATTTTGTGTACTTGAAAGGGCCCTGGGCTGCTGGTCTCTTAATTGGTTATTAGTTTTTTGTAATATGTGTAACTCAACACCCCAGAGGAGCAGCTTTTACTTATGCCAGTAATTCTGTTGGTTGCTGCGTGGTTACAGGCACAGACCCAGAATTACTCCTTCAAGCAAAGGTATGTGTTTAGGGAAGGTAGCGATTTCGCATCTGTGAAGACAAAGGTGTGTAGGTAACGGAAGATGAAGATAGCTGCTTAGCGGTGCTGGGTCACAGAACTCCTGAGGACCTTCAGCAGATGGTGGGCGGAAGATCGCCACCTTAGATTTGCACGCCTCCTTTGAGGCACTGACACGGAGTAGATCTGCCACTTGAAAGCTGGGCTCCTCGAAGGGACTGTACTTCTCCAGTTTCAGTGGGCATACAAAGACCTATGTTNCATCCAGCCTCTCCAAGGCATTATCAACCTGTGCTACGATTTCTAATACAACCTAGCTTGGTGCTTCGTGTGTCCCGTCCCCCCGCCTCCAATGACAAGTTGATCTTAGTGGAGCAGATGATCGGTATTCTGGCTCTTGCTGTTTCGAACGTGTGCTGCTGTGATTCTGACCATACAAGAGGAGAAAATGGCAAACTTAAATAAAAAATTAGGCAAATTACTTACTTTTTTAATCCTCCCACCCCTTCAAAAAAATCCGGTTTTCATTAGTTCTCTTCTTTTAACTTTGGCCCTTTCCAAGCCAGCACTGTGTAGTTACATCTGTTGGGAGTGAAGGGTCTGCAACTTCCGCAGATTTTTTGAAGTTGTAGGTGTCAAGTAATGATGTATACAGTACTGCAGTCTCTCTGTAGCTTGTGACCTGCTGTTATAATGACTGCCTGAGACCCCATGTGCCTGGGGGCGAAATGCATCCTTTGTGCTACCCACTCCAAAGCCAGTTATGGTACATTCTTACTAGAATGTCAAAAAAAAAAAGTACAATTCAGATGTATTAGTTGTCCGCAAGGCAATTGGAGAATTTATAATGGGCCCTGATGCAAGCAAATAACCCTTGTGCCTGGTCAGCAGAGAGACGGCGACCTTCCTGCTTCAAAGAAGAAACGCCAAGCAGGGGAGAAGATTATGTATACTTTGGTCTCTGTGCCACATGGAAATGACATCGCATCTCTCTTTGAACTGGATGCCACCACTCTTCAGAGAGCTGATTGCCTGGTTCCAAGGTAAAAAAAAAAAGGGGAGGGTGAAAAATGGTGCTGCATTAACAGGGTTTCTTCTTAGCATTATGCTGGTGAGTAAAGCAGAAAATATCAAACATGAGCAAGTATTATCCTTCCATTAAAAGTAAAAGGTGTGTTCATGGATAAACAAGGGATGTATAAAACATGATACTGCTGCTGTGACTGGATAGAATAATTATAAGGATAAAAGAAGTGACACCTAAAGAGAGTCTGTGAAGAGAAAATAATGGGCGAAATATTGCACAGAGATACATGAGGACAGAATTGAGCTCTGTGCGCTGCTTGAAAAAACTGTACTGCTAGGAGATCTAACTGAATTGTTCCCAACAAAAGAACGTGTATGGTGAACTGGGCTTCTGTTTACCTGACTGATCATGATGCCACTGAACACATTTGTTATTCAAATGAATTCAGCAAGTGGCTTCTGGGTTTTAATTGTGAATATTGGAAATTTCAACTGTGTTGCTTAGCTGGGATTGGCTAGAGAAGTCACACGGTGTTGGCTGTGCCTGAATGGGCACTCAGACACTTAGGGCTAGTTGTTAGGAGGGTGGGTTTTGAGGCTGGGTACCCGGAAATACTGATGTATGCAGCTTTGAAGTGTAGTTGCTATGCTAAGTTTTGCCAGATAATTTGCTTACTTGAATACTCAGAGCCTATCAGCATGAAAGGGAGAGCGTGAATGAAGACCACAGTGAATATACTTAAAAAGTAGAATTCAGAATAAAAATTATAATTGATTTCTCAGCTCTGCTTTTTGATAATACCACAGATTAGCATGTAGAAAGAATCCAGAAGAATCTCATGTCTGCTGTTTGTTCACTTGATTTTCGGTTGAAAACTGGTACTGTAAATGCTTGCTCCATGGAACAAGGGTTTGCAGATCAGAATGGTGAAGCTGTGAAGCCATGGTCAGTTTTACTTTCTGACTTTTGTGCTGTGAGAGGTTGAAAGGGTTCATTACTTTGCAGAAAAAAAAAGAAAGAAAAGAATTGGTTTTATTCATGAAATGTTTTTCTATTCAGATGGGATTTTACAACACTCTCCTTTTTCATTTTTTCTTTAAGGAATACATTTCTCCTAGTATTATATAAATACTGAAGAACAGCATTCTGCATAATCCCAAGATGCTGTTTGTCCTTGTTGCAGCTCTGTTCTGGGTGAGAAGGGAGGAGACAGGGGAAAAGGGTACTGCAGTAACTTGTAGGTCTCCTTCACCTTTTTATTCTGAGTGGCTGGTGTGACTCATGCCCTCAAGTCTCGTGTTATGGTCATGTGTTGCATTGCATCCCACCTTGCCCACTTTAGCTCAGGACTGATCCATCTGACCTGTTGTTTGCTTTGTTCTCCTTTAGGAACTCATACGTCCGACTGAGGCATTTATGCACCAACACTTGGGTCACCAGTACCAGCATTCCAATAGACACTGATGAAGAGCGGCCTGTGATGTTAAAGGTAAACACATACATCTTGGGGCTGAAACCCCAAACTCATTCCTGAAGTTCTCCACCGGTGATCTCACTTCTAACGTATAAAATATGCATAATAATTAGGATAAAGGTAAGAGGATTGCTTACCCATATTAAACCAAAAACTGTTGCAGATTGGGACGTGCCAAACAAAAGAGGACAAGGAAGCTTTTGCCATTGTATCAGTTCCTCTGTCTGAGGTCAGAGACTTGGACTTTGCCAATGACGCAAACAAAGTTCTAGCATCAACTGTTAAAAAGCTGGAGAATGGAACAATAACCCAGAATGAAAGGAGGTTAGTGAGTTTTATTTTTTTCCCTCCTAAATCAGTGTTTGGTTACTCATGAGATCTTGGCATCGTAGTAGTGGGTAAGTTAGTAACATCCATGTGGACACAGAGGCAACTGGGAGAGGACACTTCAATGCTGAGAGCGCTAGCCTGGGGTTAGATTCCATCTCTGTCAGAGCATCCTTGCTGCACCTCGGGCTGGTCTGTGTATCTCCTCTGTAAAATTGGGGTAAACGGCACTTCCCCAGCTCGCTGGCCACATAAATAAATGGGTCGTTCCCTGGGCAAATGCAAAGTGTTTGTCTTCATCTCCTTTGATAAACCACTTCTGAGCTGTAATATGGGGTTCCCTTGCATTTGATTCTCGTGTACAAGAAAGCCATGTATACGTTGGGCAGCATGGCAAGACTCTTGATTCGTGTGGAGTTCACTGTACTGCACATTCATGCTGTGAGAGCAGGAGGCGGAGGTCTCAGAGTAACCGAGAAGCTGCCCCAATAGCCTATTACCTTTCTTGCTTCTACTTTTCCCTGTTCTCTTTTCTTATTTTACGTAATTTTGGTGTTTACTGTTTGTATTCATCCGTGTTTCAGCTGTAACGCTATTAGAATGTGTGTTCTTCGCACCCACCCTTGAATTAAGGGATTTTGTTGTACATTGTAGCCAAATATATCCCACTGCCAGCAATGTAGTTCACTATTTGCTTTCAGCTGTCTGTGATTAAACAGAATATTAGACAGCATCTCTGGTAGCATTAATTTGTAACTTCTATTCCACCATGCATCATATGCAGCTTTTTGCTGAAAATGTTAATTTTTGGTGATGAAACTGAATTTTTGCTGTTGGTTGTTGGTAGCAATTAGACTGATGGTTTAATGTCAGCTGGAGGATTTGTTGTAACAAGCAGATCTGTAATGGTCTGGGTGTTGGTAATCAGCCTTGAAGAGCCGATGGGCCATTTCATGACTGAGTTGAACCAGAGAGGGATACGACATAATCAAGATGTGACATCCCTGTATTAATTAACCTTGCACTGCTGTGTCACTGCAACCCAGTATTGTCAAGTCTTGATGTTGGCAGATTGGTACAACACACATGTAAAACATTTCAGAGTGGTTTTGGGATAGTGCCGGTATTTGTTTGTTCCTCTGATTTCCTTTGGAAAAAAAAAACCCAAAACACCCAACTCTTTTCCCTGTCTTACCACCTTCCTGCTTAAGTAAGTAGAGATCCCAACAATTTATTCCTGGTTGCTCCATCCTACGTGTACCTTTTCTACTGTTTGTGTTGGGGTGGACCTTGCCATTCCCCAGTGGGCTGAGACTTTTAAAGCTAAAGCTCACTCAGAGGGTTGAGCTGAACAGCCCAGCCCTCTTCTGGGTAATGGATGCTTTGTGTCTGGCTCCCAGACATGACTTTAAAAATCTACCGGGCATCTTCCTGCAACTTCTATAGCATGTCTACACGTCTAGTAATAGTAGACTAAATGTTGTCCAAAGTCAGATGATGCTTTCCCAAGGTAGGAGATGTGCTAGGTTTTGTTTGTAAAAGATTGCAAGTTCTTTTAAGGGAGATTCATTGAAACTTGTGGGCATCCATACTTTGTGCATGCCTGGTGAGGTATGTTAGTAACAGGGAGACAATGACCCTTTGCTTTTTGCATTTGCTGAAGGTGGGAGAGAAGGAATTACTACTGCCTCTGTCCTTTTTAGCACTTGCTTCTGCCAAGTCTTCTTTTGTGTAGCAAACAAATAAATACATTTTTTTGATGGTTTCTGGGGTTAGTAGGGAAATAGTCTAGCAGCAGAATGTTTTTATTCCTCTAGTGAGTCCATCATCTTGTTTCACGCACCCGTGTCCATGATAAAGTATAAAAATCCTTGCTAGGCTGCGTAGGAGTGTTTTAGATTTTGGATTTCTGAATACTCTGCATCAATCCAGCATCCTGTGTTTTTCTCCCTTTTTCCCTCTGGCTGTTGTTTAATGCCTTGGTAAACATCCCTGTGATGGATTTAAGCCTCTGCTGAACCAAGGTCTGGAAACCTTAAGCACATATCAAACTTAATTTTGCAGTGATTGAAATTCCATTGTGCTAGATAAAGCTTGTTCTAAAAGGAGATTTTTTTTTTTCTTAATCCTAGCAAGTGCTGAATGACTGTGTATAATAACGATTTGTCTGTTCATTCTAGGTTTGTAACCAAGTTAATGGAAGATCTCATTTTCTTTGTTGCTGATGTGCCTAATAACGGGCAGGATGTTTTGGATGTGGTGATTACCAAGCCAAACCGGGAACGACAAAAATTAATGAGGGAGCAAAATATATTGGCTCAGGTATGTCCTACTCTATTAAACAACTTGCTTGTATTGACAAACAGATTTTAGGACAGGGTGATCTGAGAAAATGTTATTTTTAGGTAACTTGGCTTATGCCACGCTGGGCTTGTGTCTGGTTGGATTGGACAGATACAACACTACTTCCTCAAGGCTCACCTTTTGGTCTGTGAATCCGATGGAAGCACGAGGGGCTGTGTCTGGTGGCTGTTAGTTTCATGTGATTTCAATGACTTTTAAGACTACATTTGATAGCAAATTGTTGACAAAATTTGAAACAAGCTTGCAACATGGTCCCAATCCTGCAAGTGATCGCCATATAGGAAAAATTCTCATGCCCTTGTGGATGCCTGACTTCGTATGAGGGCCAACTTGCACGTAAATAAAAATTCACATTCTTTTTAAGTAGCCTACTGAAATTAAAAAAAAAAAAAAAAGCTAAAAGGATAAAGCTGGACAGCAGCCAGCGTTGTCCTCCTTTTTCATACTTAATTTATCCAATGTTGAGGCACTTAACTAACAAAGTTTGAAACTGCAGACAGCAGGAAAGAGAAAACAATGTCAATCAAGTTGGTGGGAAATGTAAAGCGAAACGCATAAAGCCCCCACTTGTATTTAGTCATATGTTGGTAAGGGCAGTAATTAATTTCTGAGTTTGGTTGATAAGGCCCTTACGCTGATCCTGCCAGAGGACATTTCCATTGACTGCTATACGTTAAGCAAAAGTGTGGGTTTGATTTTTATTCTCTGTGATTTTAATTTTGAACAGGTATTTGGCATCCTCAAAGCTCCTTTTAAGGACAAAGGCGAAGGATCGATGCTGAGACTTGAGGACCTAGGTGACCAGAGATATGCTCCCTACAAATACATGTTAAGGTTGTGTTACAGAGTTCTCAGACATTCCCAACAGGACTATAGGAAGAACCAGGTCAGTGATATTCAAGATAGTTTTCCTCCTAGTTGCTGTAATTACATATCCTGGGTTGGACTTCACTCTCTGAGCTTACAAGTGGGATTCTGTGGTAAAGGTGAAAGGACTGGGTTTGATGTAGGTTAGTAGTAAGAAGTCACTGTCATATATTGCCTCATGCTGAGGAACAGTGGTTTGTGTCTGTAGGCATTTGCATATGAATTGAATAGTCAGCCATGAATATCATAGGTTCATCTTATACTTTCACAGGCTCAAACTGAGATTGGGGTCCACTGCTTCGTTCATGGGTTTTCTGTGATTAAAATTACGCTCTTGGACTCTGGAGTATAAAGTGGGAAGTCTGCAAAACTAACTGTTTCTGTTGCTTAAATATTTGTAGAGGGGTGGCAGTGAATCAGACCAGAGGTTATTCTATCGGGTAACCTGATTTCCCACTTCTGGAGACTCCCTGAGAGGAAGAAGTATTTCAGAATGTGATGTCGAGTGCTTTGCACATTGCAGCGGGGGAAAAACTGCACCAACTTCATAGGACTAAAAGGACTAGAGATAGAAGATTGAACTGCTATGTGTGGCTTGGTTTGCTTTCTGATGCTTTAGAGAAATATTTCTGTCTTGGAGAGAGAGAAAGGGAGGAAGGAAGACTCAGGAAAGAAAGCTTCTTAAACATTGTAAAAATCTTTTGGTTTTTCCTTTCAAAAAAATTGGTTGCCATTTCTTGAATTTTGTATGTGTTTTCATGGATTTGTTCCTTTGGTTTATGGAAGAATAAGAAGAATTAGTCATCCCTAATACTGAATCTGTTTCTTGGGGTACGTCTTTTAGGTGTTCAGATGTTCTTTTGTTCAGGCCAGGTCAGACAGGAAAGTTTTGAGGGTTATTTTGATTGCTAATTGAGGTGGATGCTTCTGGTTCTAAAAGAAATACATCACTGCTTAACAGGTCGTCCTGGGAATTTTCATTTTTGCAGGAATATATTGCTAAGAACTTCTGCGTCATGCAGTCCCAGATTGGTTATGATATTCTGGCAGAAGACACCATCACAGCTTTGTTGCACAACAACAGAAAACTGCTAGAGAAACACATCACGGCTAAAGAAATAGAGACGTTTGTTAATTTACTCAGGAGAAATCGAGAGCCAAGGTTTGAAGTGGTCCACCTATCATTGTTTTTCTGTATTGACAGAATTGTATTGACTTTTGTGTTTGCATGAGCTGTGAATGTGCCTGCTCTTTGTCGTTTTGTTGTCTCTCTCTTCCAGCTTAATGGCTTTTTTTGACCTGGCAGACAAAAAACCCCACATGTACAGTGTCATGCTAGA
>Ga0065711_1027493_pt1 | contig 48864 bp, 19 predicted proteins | sample Hoacrofraction12_FD_59098 | JGI IMG/M metagenome (GOLD analysis project Ga0065711, IMG submission 59098) | Hoatzin crop microbial communities from Cojedes, Venezuela - Epithelial fraction 12 v2 (version 2) | ecosystem: Host-associated > Birds > Digestive system > Esophagus > Crop | place... | reverse complement strand
TGCATAAATCATCATGGGTGACAGAGGGAGAACGGAGGAGTTTTCTACAGACTACTTTCTCTTCTTCTGGAATCGTTCTGCTGAAGCTGTTTGCATCCTCCCCGTGCCATCCCTCACCTCCCACAAGGTCGGTAAATGCAGTGCCATCACTGACAGCGCTGTTGCCAGAGTTTCTGTTACACACGGGCACACAGTTTTCCCTGCTGTTAGAGTTTTAGTGTGAAATGAGCTCACACCCCAACTCAGCCCAACTCTTTGGAGCAGGGTACTTCTTTACTCTTTTCCCTCCCTGGCAAATCCAGTAATGAAAATCACTCTGATCCTCTGTACCAGCTGATGTGTGTAAAACTGTAATGTTTCATGGCATCCAGGCTCCCAAGGTGCTTTCGTCTGCCTTTCCTTCCTTTTCAGCTATTCCTCTTTGTCCACAGTGGTCCTTCTTTTCTCTGCGCAGTCTCTTGTTATTCTTCCTCTTTTTGCTCCCTCTGCATCTTTTTTCCCCTCGTCTTCTTATATCCTTCTCAGTTTGTCTCACTTAAGCCTTTCTGCCCAGAATGCAGATCTCCGTTGCTTGTTCCTCATCTTGCCAAGTAAGAGTGCTGTTCCTTTATGTTGTCTAAGTAAGGGTAATCCTGGACACACAGAGGTTGCACGCAAATCTCCATGCAAGCTTAGATATGACAAATACCCAGTGCAGAACAAACAGTGGTGGCCGTGGGGGCAATCAGAGTTTGTCTCATTTTTTGGTTCATCAGTGACCTCCTTCTAGCCCATCATCCTGAGATTCTCAGTCCATGAAAGAGACACGAGAACTATATTCCCTAAGTCCACAAGGGTGGATTCTGTGGCAAGCCACCCCTCATGCTGCCTGCCAAACCTGTAAGCATACTCTTGGTCTGGGCTCCTGCCAGCTCTATTAGGTAAAATTCCAGATCTAAAGGTAGGAGGGTTCTTGTCTCCCACACGCTTCCTGCAAGCCAGCTGTGCCTGTACAACGCAGATCACCTGTCCCAGATGTAGTGGGCTTGCTGCACTTACAATGTAGAGCTTTTCTGTGTGCATGTGGTGGCCATCTGATCGTGACTTTGACGACATTATGGTCAGGTCTTTGGCTTTCGGAGTCTGCTGTTCTTTCCCATGTCCCTGCCCAGAACAGCAAACTTCTGGTGAAAGATGGACCACATTGGATTAAAAAGCCTCCGAGCAGAGGTCTTCTTCCAGAGCAGTCCTGTTGACGGAACAGATTGTCTGGACATTGGTGTTCAGAAAGGAGGCAGTTTTTACAGTACTTTTGTAAATGTGCTTTGAGAAAATCGGATATGGATTTCGGTTAACTGTCTGAACACCCAGAAACAGTAGTTGGATCCCGGGTTCTCAGGTAAGTGCAGTTCATAGAAAGTGTTTTAAAAAGTCTTATTTCAGGATGCGATTATACATCTCAGCCTGGGTAGTCCCATTCTACCAACACAAAGTGCTCCCCTTCAGGGTCTGAAAACATTCTTTACTTTCCACTAGGTGTGTTTTGTGCTGATGGCTGCTGTCTGTTTCCTTCCTGGTAGATGTGACTACATTTCATGAGTGATGAAGAGGATTCCAGCTGAAAAGATGGATAGATTTTGGCAACTCTGTTGTCCTTTTAAAGCCATGACCCTACAAGGCACACGTGGTATGAGTTGGCCAACAGTATTCTGGCAGACTCTGTAGATAGCTATTGAAATTAATTTTTGGCAAGGATTTAGCTAGCTGTGTTGTTACCACATGTTTTTTATAGCTACTGTGGTTTACTTTGACATGGAAGGAGTGACGTAGCACACAGATTTTAAAAAAAGCTTAGGTTGTTGCCACTTTAATACTAAGAGTATAGGCATCAAAGGGTGGCAAATGTGTTACTGCAACTTAATGAGTTACTGTTTGTCATTGCAAATCAGTAGAGGAGTGGTAGCTAGTTAAGCTCTGATAAACCCATTGCTTGTAATCTTCTTTTTACAAGATTATGAAATTAGCTTGTCATTGATCAGCTTTGAGCATATCTAGATCTGGGTCAGCCACTCTGAAGCATGAAGTGGAAGCCACGTAACTCTAAAATACCTGTCTTCTTCCCTAGCCCAATCACATTTTCTTTTTCAAACCCGTGCAATGATGACTGTAGTTATGTGTCTGCTGCCATATTCTTTAACTATCTCAGCAAGAAAATGCATTACAGGATTCCTTGTTCTGCATATGCTCCATATATACTTATATGAGGGCTCCAAGAAATAATCTTTAGGCAGAAGGTTTGTATTTTACCGGATTAAAATGCTAGATTAGGTCATAAATGTGCAAATGAATTTGCTGTCATCAGATGCGATTGTTTCTGTTTATCTCTTTGTTCCCTCTTCCCCAGAGTGCACATGCACATGTGTGCATGCACACACACGCACACACACACATACTGTCACAGTTCAGTACAGCTGGTAATTTTCAGTTCACCAGAAGCTCAAAATAGCAGAGAAATTGTTCAGTCAGGCTTGATGTGGAGAAGAAGTGTTTGCACACACTCCTCGCTCTCTTTCTGGGAGGAAACTATCAAAAGAGGTTTGAAAAAGGAATGTCAAAGAGAAAAGAGTCAACACACTGCCTTTTCTTTTTAATATACTTATTGTTGATATACAGGTGCAGGTCTGCCATGGCTTAGCTGAGAAATGAAGCAGGAGTTTAGATGTAGTATTGCTTTAACTGGAAAAGTGGACAGGAGCAAAGGAGGTAGCATTTTGCTATTGTGAATCTTCTGCTGAGTGTGTCACATCAACAGAAAAGGCTTTAGAGATCTTTTTTGAGAAATAACTTATTTGTCTCTTTCTTCTTTCCTATCCTGAAAGACTGGAAAACTTAACATCTCTCACAGCCCTGTGAAGAGGCACAGACACGATCAGAAAAGTGTGCTAGCTCAGGAAATAGAGCAACACAAGATAAACACAAACTGATGATAAACTGGCTCACTTCCACCCTTCCACTTACTGGACTATGTCCCGCAGAACAAAGTCTTTTGATTCCATCACTTCAGTTATCCACTAAGCACCAGAAAAAAGTCTCTTTGGAGCTGTGCATTCAGTGCGAGAAAAGCTACCATCTACCAAGAGTCACAACTAGATTCGGCTATAATGAGAAAATAAGTTGGAGTTATGCAGACACTCAAAACCAAACGCTCCTATTTCCCTTCTTTCTTTCTCTCAAGGCCAAAACATTTCCTCAGATATACATATTCATCTCCATTGAAGATAGTGGGAACTAAGCATGTCTCAGGGCAACTGCACAGAAACCAACTGTTGTCTTCTGCTGTAAAATACAGTTTTCTACAGAGCAAAATATGTCTCTCTTAAAAAATGTAAACTCCAGATATAAACTCCACTTGACATTTTACTGACGTTTCGAAAGAATCCCTCTCTCTGTTATATTAAATGAGCAAGGAGACAGACCAATTTATTAACTGGTCTTTTATAAATAGGATACAAATTAATCTATTTTGTCTATAACATTAACATCAAGATTTAAAACTGAAATTTATCTGGTCTTCATGAAACAAATTTGAAATTTCATTTTCAGTTACAGATATTACATCTACATCCAGGAGCAGCAGACAATTTACTGAAATCCATCCTTCTCTGACATTGGCAATATCGCAAAAAGAAGGCCTAAATGTAACATGAAATATGAAAGTATTTAACACATTACAAACATAGATAAGTGTATTTTTAATATAGGTACTTTGAAGAGGCACAGTAACCAGTTAAGCTCCTTTGAAAATGCCAAACCTACTCTTTAACTGCTGCACAGAGTTGTAGGCAAATATCTTAGGGAGTTGTTCACAATATATGAGCTTTTGTCTGTATTATACAGTGAAGGCAGGCCAAATCTGCAACCTTCTCAAGTTTGTTTACAATATGATCCAATGAATTCACATCTGATATTGAATAACCAGTTCTACTGTATTCAGTTGCTAACATTTTTTGACACCAAACATTTTCCCTGGTGGTGTTAGTATTCATGGTCAGGGATGGGAAGGATGAAATCTTGACAGGACTAGAAAGGAGCAACAAGATGGGGGAGGTCCAGCCGCACCCGTGTGACTCCCCTATGTTCACCTTATGTGCTCTTTGGTGGTTTTGTTGCGCTACATCCTTCTGCTGCCTCTAGATACCAGGGTACAGAATTTTATACCTCCTGTTCTTATGCATCACTATAATAGACGGTGGAAAGTCAAAAACCCAATAGTGCCTCTCACACCCTCTCACAGGCAGGCAGACTGTCTACACAGAGTTTTAAGCTGGAATTTCCTTTATGCGTTGGAAAATTTGAAAATGTACCGTAAAAAACTATGCAGTGTTTTAACTGCAGGAATGACTTCATGGTTACTTTGCTTTCACTGTAACTTGTGTGTGCTCTTAGATCTTCCAAAACTTTTCTAGAGATTCCACCAGGAGGTAATTGGCATTGCTTCTCTGCGGTATACACACTGGCCAATCCAAGCAGAAGATAATTTTTGCTGAGCAAACCATGTAGCATGATGTGTATTCCATTAAGTACTGTCATTCCAGCTGAATGTGGTTGGTTTAAACTAACTTAGTCTGTACTGAAGATAGCAAGGTTGGTTCAATTATTCATTTGCACAAAATTCACTCCTGTTGTATTATTTGAGAATCAATCACAAACATTCATCTGCAACATGTAAATGAATATTGTCCATGGTATGTTGAACAGTTTGTTTGATGCAGGTTGCTGTCTGATGGGTAGTTGATGTGAACACGTGGGAACTACTCATGATACATTTGCTCTGACTGTTGGGGAATAATTTGTAACCTGCTTTTTTTATGTGACTGTTTTACAAATAATTTAAACCAGGATAAAGATTTTAATGGAGGAAAACATTAAATAATATATGAAAAAGATGCAGGAATTAAGAAACATCCTGTTTGTGAACAAATACCTTTGCCGAGCTAAGAAATTAAGTGTGAACTCTGAGAGTGCCACTTAGCAACCATCAGAAGAACAGATGGCCACAAGTAGTCCTGTAAAGGACCCTCTGGACTACAGCAAGTATAGTTTGATTCTGACTGGAGTAACAGCCTCCCAACACCTGCACAGACACGCATCACTGCTGTTCTGGCTTCATCCTAATACTGCCAATGGGCAATCAAAATCATCAGGGGGCACGCATAACAGTGAACCATTGGGAGCCGTCTTGAGTAGTTCCAGTGCATTCATGGATGGAAACGTGAGTGTGGTGTTAGTCCATTTTGAAGATACAGATCGGAAAATAATAATAGCAGCAAGGACCGTTCAGTTATTATAACAATACGGATGTCTGGGCTGGGTCTGATCAAATTAGACATGCAGCAATAGAGGAACCTCATATTTACATAAATGGTTGACTGGAAAGCGGTAACTCTGAAGGAGACTCAAATGTAAACTGAATAAACAGCTGACTGTCAACTTCTGTGGTCTCTGGCTTAGAGTGCTTGAGCGTGCTCTGTAAAAAACAGGGCTGTCAAGTAGCAATAGAAGGTGGCACTGCCTTGAGGAAACTGCCACTACCCAGTCTCTACACACCAAACAGTCTGTCATTAGAAAAGAGTTCAGAAAAGAGTTACAAGTCTGTAAAACCTATGTAAGTGTGACTGATGCAATATGCTGTTTAGTTTCTATAAAAAAAAGTCTAAAAGAAGACTCATTTATGCACACAAGAGCTGCAGAACTCTAAAGAGAATGGCAGAAATGAGATTTCTGGGAAGTAAATGTAGATAAATCAAGCTAGAAACAATGTGCCTGTTTCTTGATGTGGTTAGTTGACCCCTGGAAACTACTTACCTAGACATGAACCTTGCTCGTGTCACTTGATATCTGTAAGTCATTACTTACAAAAGCTGTACTCCATCTCAGGCAGGAATTGTGCATTTGTGAATGTTTTCAGCTGTTGGACCAAACAAGTCAACAATCAAGTAAGCTCAAAGACCCAATTACAGAACAGGAAATTGTTTCAAATAACTTACCTGAAAAGCACTTAAGTGAAAATATTAATCATGGACAAGAGCAAACAGATTTATGCAATGCTATGTATAAAGGCAGAATAATTTTATGAACTTAACAGTAAGGAAGTTATCAATACTGAATTTCTGAGCATTTTGCCACAATAACAAACAACAACTGGCAGCCTGCCTCTAACAGAGGAATCTAATTGAAGTTTCTGTGAGGAAGCAAGGGTCTCATAGCACTTGCAGATGAGTTGCACTGCATCTCCAGCATAAGTATTGTTTGATAGCTATTACGCTTTCTAATCACTTTCCAATTAAGCTGCATTATTACAAATATGATGTGCAGCTGTACTTTATTTGTCATATTCTTTCTTGGACTTATTGGCTCCAACCTGTAGCCTAATTCTCATACTGCCGGGCTGCCTGAAAAAGTTAATATTGTCAGTTCTGGCTGTTGAGTTGAAAACTTCATTCCTTCTACAGTCTATTACCTATGCTCATCTCCTATGATATTTCCCTTCTTTCTTTCTTTTCCTTCTTTCCCTCCCTTGCCTTCCTTTCCTTTCCCTTCCCTTCCTCCTTCCCTTCCTGTTTTTGTTCCTTACTCCCTTTCCTCCATGCTTTCTTCCTCTCGTCTCTCTCATCTTCTCTTCTTCCTTCCCCTCTGCCATTTCCTTCTCCCTTTCCTCCCTTTCCTTCTCCCTTTCCTCCTTTTCTTCCCCCCCCTTCCTTCATTCTTCCTTCCTTTATTCCATTCTTCCCTTCTTGTCCCTCTTCTGTCCCTGCTCCTTCCCTTCCTTCCTCTCTGCCTTCCTTCTCCCCTGAGGACTTTTGCCATTAACAGAAATGAAAGCAAGAGTGTAGTTATCTCTACTTTTTTTGTATTACTAAGAAAAAGTATATAATGAAAAACAAAAGACAGAGTTGCTATTTAGTTTAAGAGAAAAGATATGTCAAAAGCACAGTTATATCCTCTCTGTTTTGGAAGTAAAAATGAACGATAGTCTAATTAACAGGGAAGCAGGTATGGGTTTGAGGTGCAGAAAGGTAGAAAAGCTGCATTCAAACCTAGGCGGCCCAGCTAGCTGATGTAATTATGGCATGACTGTTTCTACAGCTGATGGCACCCCAGGCTGACTCCTCCTTCTACTTCAACTTCTGGTACAAGGCCTTGAATTCACATCTCTGGACCTCTGTGTCTGTTCAGCTATTTAAACTGTGTATGTAGAGTTCCCTGGTGTCTGAGGTTCAGTCTGGTGTAGAACTGGTGTAGTCTACTGTAGTGCTCTTTCAGCAGACCACATACTGTGCAGATCTTCAGCTTCACCCTTTCTGCAGACGCCTGGTAAACTTGCTGCCTTCCTTCTCACCAGCGTGACGTTGCAACCTCCAGCTTTCCTCCCTGCAAAGACAGAATCTATTTCAGCTACCAGTAACAGGACCAGGACTAGTTTCACAGCCTCTATACCACAAAGAGAAGAAGGGGGAACTGAACCATAGAGTTCAGAGACATAATTTAGTGTACCAGGGTAAGTACATACTTCCTCAGGTACTCAGATGTATTAATGTATTTTTATAGCATGTAAGCTATAAATATGGCGAACAAACTTTTGGCAATGGGACCTTCTCTAGCTTCCATCTAGACTTCCAACTCCATTGCTGCTGAAATAAAGTAATGTATGTACAGTGAGCCAGTACAAAAGTGACTTAACTGCTGTCTCATGGATCTCATGACTAAGCCATAAAAGGTAGAAGGGGCTTTTGACAAAACCAAATAATGACAGCTTCTGGACAGAATGTTGTATTTGACTGTCTTACATCTGTTTGAATGACAAGCATATTTGATGATGATTTGTTCAGCTTCTCACCTAAAAATACAGTGCATTCACATCATTGCTTCTAATTTCATTCAGAAAACTGTTTGAGATCTTTCATGTTTTACCCTGCTTTCTTGTTCTATTTATTACAAAAAGAAATGCACTGAAATGGACTTCAGCATTATTAAGGCATAGTACTTAGTGATAAGGGGTTTGGATATCATAAAAAGCCTCCAAAAGCCCAAATGTACTGTATCTGTAAGTGAGATGAGGGAAGCACTACTGTGTTGTAAGTGAAGTTAATAAAATTCTACTGACTTCACTACCAATGTCGCAAGACTTCAGTACAAAATCTCCCCCCAAGACATTGGAGATTTAGGAAAATTTTCTCTGTTCAGGTTTCTAAAGAGTAATTGCACATATAATCAGTTTCTGCACCATCCATTAACTTAAGGTAGGAAAAAAAGAGAAAGCCTAGTTAGTTTTACTCAGTATTACTCATGGCTACTACTGTAGTATTTCTGGTTTTATGTAACTAAGGTTACCTAATTTGTGTGACAATTATTGTAATATTTCCATTGTATGTTTCTAAAGGAATGAAGACATTTAAAATGTCTATTAACTACCAATGTAAAGTTTTATCATCCTCTGATTTGGTTATAAATCAAAGACAGAAATCAAAGTATGAATCTCCATATTCTCACACTGTACAAGCAACATTAATTCAACATGACAAGCTTTGTGAAGTATCTGGGTAAGTCAATCTAGTATCATTTTGTTCATGAAGCCCAAAATATAGACTGACAAAGCACAAGTATGAAATGCATTTCAATCAGTTTAATCAAATAGAGTCAGTGTAAAGAAAAGGGGCATTGTCAAGATGTGTCAGTGAACATTTGACCTGCCTTGCAGTTAAGTTCTGTGCAGATTTCTCTTGGGGGGATACTCTCTCTGTTCTGCATTGAAATTCTAAAAAATGAAAATTTTACTTTTGATCTGATGAATGACAATCTATAGTAAGACTGATATAGGAAATACGTAATTGCAAATCATTATCCACACAGGATCTGAACATGTGAAATCAGCCCCTTTGAGGAAATTAGACCATTCGGTATGACTTTGCCTGGATTGCAGGAAATTCTGCTTTCCCTGAATGAGATTTTTTCTGGTCCTTGCATAGATGCCACAGATGAGATTATAGAGCACCATATCCAAAATCTGCTGGAGAGTTAACTTGTTCCCTTCTCTAAGTCACAAGGAGACTTGGGCAGGAACAAGATGTGGGCACACAATGAACCTATAGTAGAGCCAAGTGGCCACAGAGATTGGCAATCTCTGCCTTTTTAAGGGCAGAGGAGCGGGTTTGCCACAGACGGCTCCAGTGAGACTTCAAGTGGGATTCCCTGGCAAGAAAATTCAGGATTTTTCCCAGGAGTTCCCAAAGCTGCATTACTTCTCTGCATCCCACATCTCCTTTTATCAACTTCTGTGATCGCAGTGATAAGCAACGCAGAATGCAGGTCTATATTTATTTCTGAAAATCTCTTCCCAGACCTCTTTTAGCAGTGCTTGATCTAACGGTGTAGTTTCTGCTCATACTCGATACGCAGGGTAACTTTAATGGTCAAATCATGCTGCAAAATAATTCTGTTTTACCTTTAAATTTACTCCTCTGCCAGGGAATAATATGATCATTTTAAGGACTTGAAAAAATGTCTGTTACTTTCTCTGAAAACTGCCTTTGACACAGTCCCCCACAACATTCTTCTCTCTAAACTGAAGAGAGATGGATTTGATGGGTGGACTGTTCAGTGGATCAGGAATTGGTTGGATGGTTGCATCCAGAGAGTAGTGGTCAGCAGCTCAATGTCCAGATGGAGATCGGTGACAAGTGGTGTCCCTCAGGGTTCATATTGGGACCAGTACTGCTTAGTATCTTCATCAGTGACATCGCAGGATTGAGTACACCCTCAGCAAGGTTGCAGATGACACCAAGCTGAGTGGTGCAGTCGATGTGCCTGGGGGATGGGATGCCATCCAGAGGGACCTAGACAAGCTTGAGAAGTGTGCCTGCGTGAACCTCATGAGGCTCAACAAGGGTAAGTGCAGGGTCCTGCATCTGGGTCGGGGCAACCCCACTATCAATACAGGCTGGGGGATGAAGGGATTGAGAGCAGCCCTGCTGAGAAGGACTTGGGGGTACCGGAGGATGAAAGGCTGGACATGACCCAGCAATGCACTCTCGCAGCCCAGCAGGCCAACGGTATGCTGGGCTGCATCAAGAGAAGTGTGGCCAGCAGGTCGAGGGAGGTGATTCTGCCCCTCTGCTCTACTCTGGTGAGACCCCATCTGGGTCCTGTGTCCAGCTCTGAAGCCCTGAGCACAGGACAGACATGGACCTGCTGGAGCGGGTACAGAGGAGGGCTACAAAAATGATCAGAGGGATGGAACACCTCTCCTATGAGGAAAGAAAGGCTGAGAGAGTTGGGGTTGTTCGATCTGGAGAAGAGAAGGCTCTAGAGACAGCCTATAGTGGCCTTTCAGTACTTAAAGGGGGCTTATAAGAAAGATGGGGACAGGCTTTTTAGCAAGGCCTGTTGCGAAAGGACAAGGAGTAACAGCTTTAGACTAAGTGAGGATCGATCTAGACTAGATATAAGGAAGAAATTTTCTACAATGAGCATGGTGAAACATTGGAACAGATTGCCCAGAGAGGTTGTAGATGTCCCATCTCTGGAGACATTCAAGGTCAAGCGGGATGGGGCTCTGAGCAATCTGATCTGTTTGAAGATGTCCCTGCTCACTGCAGGGAGGTTGGACTGAATGACCTTTAAAGGGCCCTTCCAACCCAAACTGTTCTATGACTCCATGAATATACACACGCATGCACACCAGAAACTAGGCAAATAGCTAATAAGTCTTTTTTTTCTCGAGTGAAGACAAAGCTATGGGGATGACCAAGATTTGGAGAACAGTTTCAAAAGCCTGTTTGTCACAGTAGTGTTTATTTGAAGGTCTTGTTTTATTTCCTAGACTCTCAGCTTTTGCTATGTAAAAAAAATCTTTGCTATCTAGCTGCTGTGGTGACCTCAGACACACGAACCAAGGTTGCCAAGACATGGAGAGGTCTGCAAGGAGAATCCTTATTGAATGCCTGATCAAGCTACCCTGTCCACCTCTGTGAAATGTTCAATGTTACACCCAGGAATGAAGACTGAACTGTCAGTGTTAAGTTTCATGCCTCTCCTGACAGATGAAAAGAGCAAACCCACAAATTTTCTGGATTTCAGCACCACTGATGGTCGCCATTTGTGCCCCTTCCCCTGATTCCTGGTCCCTTCCCCTCCCCAAAGCTAGATGGAGTCATGCCTGGAGCACAGCAGCACCCATGGACATACTGAGAGCATGCCCAGCAGACAGTCCAGCTCTAGAATCACAGCGGACAAAGTCCACTTTCAACACGTGCACACTCTGATCTGAGCAGGGTCCATTTTAGCGACTCATCTGCAGGGCATGTGTTTCAGGCAATGCTCCAAAGATCATGACTGCACATTTTTCCCAACCTGTTGATGGGTGAACCACAGGACGTTCACAAATCTGGAGAGCTCTCCATACAGTTCAGTGTTTCTCACGGATCTCTTGGAAGCACAGTACTACGTTGAAGAAATAGAAGTTCTGCTACATGACTTTTAAATGCTTCCTTCTTCAGATTGTGCTAGTATGAGTTTAGAGCTACATGCAAAGAATGATTAATTGCAGTTTAACGAATCACAGGAAAATTTGGTGCCTAGTTCCAGCTCGGGAGATGCACCTGTATCAGTCTTATTTATTTGAACTTGTTTACTTTTTAGCTTTACAGTCAACAAACTAGAATAACCAGAATGGTCTGAAGTGTCTTATTTTGATATTTGCAACATTTTCACCCCAGTATTTTATTGAAACCTTTCTGGTTTTCATAAGTATATGTTGCTTGGTCCGTGACTAAAACATTTAACAATGTGAGAGTGGAGTATTTTGCTGCTACAGACTTAGACCTTCTGAAGAGCCTAATCAAAACCAGATTTTTTTTTCTTTAATTGGAAAAGAAATGAGTATTTTGCACTCTGCACTAGCTAGTTAGTGCTATCATAAGCAACCCCCTATTAATCACGTACCATTTTTTGCAGCTGTGTACAGTAACTGACCTGCCTAGATACACTATAACAGAAGCAATTAAGGATCTTTTGTATTTTTTATGTAATTACCACTTCTGAGCCAGGTTGCTAAATTCTTGGGACATTTGGGGGTATAATTTCAAGGTCGTTATATTTCTGTTCATCTCATTTCCTAGGAAACCTATTTGCAGACTTGCCTAAAGCATCCCAGATACTGTACATTGAAGTATGGCAAATTAATTTAATCCTACCTCCTTCCACTCAGTGGGTGCATGTCCATTTCTCCAATGTATAATACACAGTATATTTAAAAATTGTAAAATATTCCTGGTTTTAATGATGCAAACAATGGAGAGACCAAATAAGCGAAAGGAGCTAACACATTTATCTCTACATTCTGCCATCTGTTTGAAACTACTGATGTAATTCCAGTTTTAAATTACATTAGATCCTGCCTTCTGGACCTCTTTCCCTGTTTACTTTTTTTTTATTTAAGGCTTTAGAGAAAGCAGTGCCTTCAGGTTGTTGGCTACTTAATAAGAAACTGTGTCTTTGACTGTTTTTAATCTGGACTTAAATGTAGGTTTCCTGGACAAAGAGGTATAACAGAAGTAATAGCTTTATTTCCAAAAGATGAAACTTATCCTCTGTGTACAATTTGATGAGGTCTGTTTTCAGCAATAATGCCAGTAACTAGCAGATTTGTTTATACTGAAGAAACCGCAGAGATTAAGGGTTGTGTTCTTGAGTACTCTATTGTCTAACGATGGAATTTCCAGTTTTATCTCTGTGTTTATGCTTCAGAATTAGTTTAATTTCATCTATGTAATCTCTCCCCTTTATTTTGCTCCCTTCATTAACAACCTTATATTTATTTTTCTTATCGCTTCATTTGCCTTTTGAGTCCGCAGTGGTAATTCTCCATTCTCTTTTGTTCTGGTATCTTGTGGCTGGAATCACTTATTTCTCTGGATCTGATACTAATGTTGATCTTTTAAGGATTTGCTTAAGGGTATATTGGTCAGGGTCTGTCTTCAGCAAATCTGTCAAACACATCACCTGATTTTTGCACAGTCACATTAAAGTGTTGAAATCACGATTCAGGTTTAAAAACATTTGCATCACAGCAATTAAATGAATGTGTTCTGGTTTCCCTGTTGATTTTTTTAATTTATTTTTTTTTTACTTTGGTTACTTACATTATGTACCCACAGAACAGTCAGAAGTATAAGCACATTGGAAGAAAGACAGAGTCCTGTACTGAAAAGTGTGCAAACTTCTTACTTGTATTGGTTTTAAAAACAGAGAACGCAGAATTAAAAATAAAGAAAAATGCATTTCAAGCTACATTTTACTCATCACGGTACAGAAATTTTTCATGAGCATATTTTCAGAACTCATGACAGCATTTTAAAAAATTGTACAGAATTTAAGATGGTTGGAACAACATACCCATTTAGAATTTCTGAACAATACCAGGCAAAAGTCTGATGAAAATTTTGAAATAGATAGTTTGAGTCTGATCCTTTTACAGAAAGTTTAGATTTTCAATGAAAAGTAATTTCATCACAATATTTACCTAGACTTAATTTGGAAGATTCTTTAAAAGTAAAAGAAAACCCACAAAATAAAACCCTTTTTGTTTGCTTTGGAAGGAAAACAGATGTTGCGCTCATTTGGAATTTAAACAGATGATTTTATCTTTCACTGACTTAAAATACAGAATACTTACTATTAATAAAATGTAATTGAATCTACAAATTGTAATTCATATGCAACTCCAGTTCTCTTACTGAATGGTAAGTAGGAGCTATGTCTTTTTCCAAATATGCATCTTAACTTTTCTAGTTGAACCAGCTTCCAGAATGGTAGCAATTTTTGTACAGCAGTCATTGATCCATGCAAGTTTCTGGGGAAGAACCTTAATATAAGCTTCAAAGTTTAACCTTCCTAAATCAATCTTACCAATAAAAATGTATATAATCAGTCACTGGGGCTTTAACTAGCATCATGCTTAATCACAGCAAAAGTCTGGCGATTAAAATGTGACAGACTTTGTGTAGGCTTTCTGTGTTTCCTCTCCAGCCACTGAAATCAATGGCTAAAATAAAGCAGTGGCCAGCTGTTGGGAATGTGGATGACTCTCTGTTGTTGGTTTGCTTATACCTGGCCTGGCCACCACTAGTCGTGAAAATCTGAACCAGGGAGTAGTAATATTCCCTCTACACTCCAGCATTGCCAGCCCTGGCTGGCTAGATATGGAAATACTCAGCAGCTTCCCATGAACTGTTCAAGACTAAGACAAGCAGTACAAAGTTCAACCATTACCTGTATTTTCAGAGGTTGGTAAAAAAACATGTAAACCATTTACTCCATATTTTCATATAAGACTATATTCTATGGTAATTCATCTCGCTGTGGAAAGACACCTGCAGAAAAGTTAAACCAGAGATGCCCAGGTAAAACAAAGCACATATGTATTTTAAATAGGTCTGAAACTGTTGAACGTACCAAAATACTGTCAGTTAAAACTTCTTACAGGAGATCATATCAGCTTTTCGTGGATACAGACAGTGATGCAGAGCAGAGCAAGGAGTGCTGATTTTCTCTCACGAAAATACCATTAACTTACAGAGCTTGAGCAGTGTTTCCCAAACAAAGAATTTTTGAGTCCACCCCAGCCTATGAGGAAAAAATAATTAAAGTCACATTATTCTTCAAATACTCAGATTCCAAATGTTTGGTAACCAGCTGCCTGTTTTGGTAGTACTTCTACTTCTGCACAGAATTTGTATTCTAGACCTACAGGAAATTAGTATACAGAATGAACTGAATGAATGATTTGTTAGAAGAACTTTTTGTTGCGAAAATGTAATGAATATTTCATGATTCAAATTCAAAGCAACTATAAATTTAAAATATCAAGTTTTGCTGTGATGCATAAAAACTATTCATCATAACTGTTAAATACAAACCACATTCACTCCTGGTAAAAACCATAAATATGACAAGAAGCCCCAGAAAGTTGTAGTTATGGTTAAGAAGGAGCCTACGTAATGTATACAGTAAAATTCCTCCCAAATGTTTTAAATAATGCTGTCGTTCCTGAGGATAGATTGCATTTCGTTAGCATCAAGCTTTGCAAACCAGTCAGGGTCACCAAAACTCAACCATTGTCATTACATCCCTAAGACAGCATAATATTAAAGTATATCTAAAATTTGGTTTTAAAAAAAAACCTCAAAGAATATGTCTTACCAAGTTCTTTACCAGTTTATTTGCAAGAATTGCCAAACATTTTCTCCAGTGCACGCACCAGGCCTTTCAATGCAGTTCCTGGTCTTAAAGAGACACTCCTGAAATGAGAAATCTCTTGGTATCCAAAGGAACCTTTAGTAAATTGCAATGTAACACTAATACCACGGATTGTATTTCCCCTGGAGTAAAATATATGTTGTTGTTCTTGAGACCTATGCTGCTGTTAATATCTGATACTTCTTAATCACAGTAGTACATGAGTTCATATGATGGCAAGACTGATATTTAAACTGATTGGATAAATTTGACTCGATTGGTTAATTTACTCAGTGATGCTGAGGTCTTCTGTTTTCCTCCAGTTCTTTTCTTACTATTGATATATAGAACTGCATTTCTTGAAAGGAGGCCTCTGCAGCACCTCTTGGTGTTTGAGATCTTCTAAGACACAGGAATATGGAGAGAAATTCAGTCCAGGTGAATTGCCCTATAATCAATCCCATCAAGAAAGTGTGTGCATAAATTAAATTAAATTACATAAATAACAGAAGCTGCTATCTCTGATCCTCTGTGATGCTGGGGCCCACCTCACCTAAAACAGAAGCTCTGCAAGGCGGGTGGATGGCAGCACATTATAGGGCTATAGGCTCTGCAGAACAGAGCCGCACTCTGGGTTATTTTACAGGGAAGGCTCTGACTGTGGCACCTTTCCGTTGTAAGGAGGGGGGCTGCCTGATCTGACCATACAGACAGTGTAAAATTTTGGACAAAGAGTGGAAATACTGTGGTTGCTGTAGCAATTCAGAGAGATAAGAGAAGTGAGGCTTGTAGGGAGGAATAGCCTTTCACATAGCCAGGACCCCAGCCTAAAACTCCTATTAGAAACCTTCAAAAAAATCAGCACAGACTATGAAGCACGAGTGTGAAATGTTTTTCACATTACTGAATGAATATACTGGTTTTCAAGATGCATATGCCCGAATGTATTTACTTTATATGCTTTCAAAGACTCCCTGCATATGCAGCTTGAATCCAGCCTTAATACAATTTGCAATGAGCTAGCTAATGAGCTTCTGGTTTTGAACAACTTAACTCCATTTTCAAAAGATTAGACCCTCTGAGAATTGCATTATTCTTATTTTAGTGAAGTATTTCAATCTAGCTACTGTAAGGTTGCAAAATAATGCAGAACAGTCAGATTCAGAGATTATTTAATCAGTAATAAAATGTCATTGTAGGCAGCATCGCAGTACTTCCTAAATCCTTCATTGCATGGTCGGCTTATTTCATTAGAATCTCTGCTGGCCGTTCTCCAAAGATGCAGAACTAATGCTATCTGCAATTATTGGATTTTGTTAAGCACAGAGAATTCAACAGGTATAGTGCTAATGATTGAAGAATAGCTCAGCAAGCCCCTAATTTATTGCTCATTGTTAAAAAAAAAAAATTAGAGCCCAGCCCTATCATACTTAGTTATAATGTGACTCAGATAAGCAGAAAAAAAAGCTCTGCACCTTTTCTCCCTGTGCGGTATATGTAATGCATCACTCGCTATTTTGCAAATGATGGGCTTTTTACTGAAAAACTTTTTGCTGAGAAATAAGTAAGATGCAATCGATTTCTAACAAAAAAGTGTATGATATTTACCTATTATGGTCATATTCCTGCCTGTTGGAAAAATATTCTATTGATAGGAAAAAGAGAACAGAATTTAGTCTAACCATCATTAGAAATATCAGTGCCTTTTAATTAGCCCTCAGCAATCAGAAGTTATTGTGGTGTGTATTGTACTGTGCTGATAAAGCTGTGAGGGGAAAAGACTACAGCTAATAACTGGCTCTGAGTTCAGAATTACAGCATGTTTGGTGAAGCTTCTAGATGTTGACACTTTGCAAGAGCAACAGAGACGTGGGTCCCCTGGTAGAAAGAAAAGGGTGAGTTTGGATATAACTGAAGCTTGGCAAAGGATTTAAATTTTGCATTTGTAATTGTATTATTTATCGTAAATGTATGCATTATATATTATAAACTTACAAATAAAAATATTCAGAATTCAAATACTTTCCTAAAGAGAAAGAACCAAAACCTCTCTATTCTAGAACATATAGAGATACTAGATGAATTTAAAATATTTTGGGAAAATAAAAACATCCACAGGGAATTTTTTTCTTACAAGAGGTCTCTTAACTGAACATTCAATATTATTACTGATCAATTAAATTTAAAATATTTTTACTTTTCAAATTACATCATCCCCATTTACTCTGTTAGCAGCAGCTGAGTTTGGCTTTCTGTTGAAGCAGCCTCTTAATAAAACACAGTGGAATAACAACATATGTATCCTGAAAATGTCCTTTTCCTGTATCTGCAGTCCATCAGTCCGAATTACCTTGGTCTTCTTCCACTGTCTGATTAACAGGAGCCACAGAGGATGGTATCAAAAGTGAAATTGGTTAATGTTTTGGTTGATTTTCCCCTTTGGTGTCTTGGTCTTAATCCTGCCATACTAACAGAGAACAATGAAAATGGAAAGAATATGGAAAAGCAGTCAGGGGAACCCTCAAGGCAGGACACGGGTATGGGCGTTAAGAGCTGTTACTGGTGTCCATGGCTGAAAAATAAGTGCTGTCTTCTCACAAGTCCATCTGCAGCAGCCTTTGGGTAGCTGGACTTGTCCTGCACGGCTGCCAAAGCACCTGTCGTGGCAACATGCGCTGTCAGGGTACTCAGGGCTCTGAGAAGATACCAGCCCTGGGGGAACCCTCAGCACTCCACTGCTCCTGGGTTCCATTGCCCCGGGACCTGCCTGGGGCCTTCAGCACCTGCCTGAGCTCTCATCCCTCGGTGCCCAGGCAGCATAAGCAGGGCAGGCCCAGGGTTGGTGCCCGATGCCCACACCTCTGCAGCAGCTGGCCTGTGGTCCAGTGGGGAATGCAAGGCAGCAAGACGGGGTCCGGTCTGGCACTGGTCACCAGTAGGGCATGGTTGAGGCAAGGCCAGGGTCAGTCTGTGGGTCAAGGTCTCAGTCAACAAGGTCCATCCTCAGGGCCAGACATGGCTGTGGCAGACTGGGAGACGGGTACTGGTTACTCTTCTTACATCACTTGTGGGATGTGGAGGGTTGTCACTGAGGGGCCAAATACAACTGAGTGCCTGTAGGATCAGGCTCGGTACCACACAGGCAATGGATGACATTTTTATTTTCATGCTTGATATAAACCGGCTGGGAACTGACCAGCTGGGGGGCACCACCTCTGAAAACAGCCTGGAGGTCCTGGTGGTCAGCAAGCTGGACAAAAGACAGCTGCATGCACTGGCAGCAAAGAAGTCCAAAAACATCCTGGGCTGCGTTAGTAACAGTATAGCTGGTGAACTGAGCGAAGAGATTATCCCCATTTGCTCAGCACTCATTAGACCATGTCTAGAACATTGCATCCAGTTTTGGGACCTCCAGTACAAGAAAGACATGGATTAACTGGAGTAAGTTCAGCAGAGGACCACTGAAGCAGCTAGGGGCTGGAGTGCTTGCTCCATGAGGCTAAGGGAACCAAGGGTTGGTCAGGGGCAGAGAGGACTTCAGGTCACCTAACTGCAGTCTTCAAAACCGAGAAGGATGTTACTGGGGAGTTGGGTCTAGGCTCTTCAGTGTTACGCATGGCAGGAGGACAAGAAGCAATGGGCATAAACTGGAATAAGAGGTGCTCAGACTGAATACAGGGACAAATGTTTTTACTATGAAGATAGTCAACAGGTGTCCAGAGAGGTTGTTCAGTCACACTGGAGGTTTTTGATACCTGAATGGATAAAGCACTGAGCCACCCAGTCTGACCTCATGACTGACCAATTTTTGAGCAGGAGATCCCTTCCAACCTGAATTATCCTCTGGTTCAGGGTATAATTTGCACTTTTCTACACAGTGGGTGCACTGTGGCAGTGAGAACTAGAGAGTCTTTATGGCTGGTGATTCTAGCATAAGGGTTGCAGAGCTGAGTCTTTTGGAAGGCTACTTGTGTTTTATGAGTTTGGTCTTAGTTGGGTGACCTGTTCTTCCAAGAAGAAAACAAACAGGTTAAGTGGTCCCCTCTGGAGAGGGGAGTTGGTCTTGATTTGGGAATAACTGAGCTTTGCTCTACGGAGAGAGACCCATGGAGGAATTCAGAGCCTCCAGCACAACAGGAACTGGGAAGAAGAAAAAGAAACAGACATGTAGCTGCTAGAGGCAATGGAAATAAAAACAATTTCCTAGGGATCAGGAAGGACAGCACAGCTTTTGCTGTAATTCTGAATGTCGCGGAGTTTGTCTGAAACCCACTCCAGAAGAAAAGGCCCATCTGCAAGGGCTTCTTATTTCTACACTGTCTTACCTAGTGCCTTTGAATTCTTTTAAATAGAAATTCTAATATTTATAGTTGATATTCTGAAATAGTTGACTTTTTAGTTTGTTTTTTTTCATAATGGTCCTACAAAGAAAAATCTCCAGGTGCACCTCAAAACTCCAAAACTCACAAAGCTCTTTAGGATGAAGACAGAAATTACCCTGGGCATCTCACATACTGAGGGCATCAGTCATTAGATTCTTCAGTAACACAAGACTCTCATTAGGACTGCTTCTGTTTTGTAAAGGAAATCACTTAGATGTCTGAGTCTGGAAAAGGTTTTAGGGCCAAAACATGAAAGAGTGCTTTTCTGAAGAAGGAAGATTTATAACATACATCTTTTGGTTGGATTACCTGTCAGTTGGTCTAGGAGGATGCTTGTCTTCCTATTCCCCCCAAATATTGATTGTAGATTTTTTCCTAAATTGTCCTTATTCTCCTGGGCACTATTCAGGAAGCCAATTCAAGGCTATGAACTCTGCTGAAAAGAGGAGAAGAATTATGTAACTGGACATTATAATTCGTATATTTTTAGCCATTGCTTCTTGGGTCTAAATCCTGGAAGGATGAGGCTGAGGCCCTCATCAAATTTCCTTTAAATTCAGCAGATCGTAAAAGGAGAAGGGATGTGTGATGAGAATGGATATAAGTGTCTGAAGAGTATGCAATTTTTACTGTTAAGTTTTCTTTCAGGCTCAATGCAAAGAATATTTCTTTAACTTGCCTTAAGTTTTTGAGAAGTATTTTTATTCCACAGTGAATCTCATGGCATATTTCTAAATTTGGATTGTCGTTAAAGAAAGAGTGTTTTAAATAGTCTTGTTTTTGAAGACTATTTATGTCAGGGACCAACCAGAGCAAGGTTGCACCACAAGGGAGGACACGATCGAAGCCAAGGGTGATGACAGTCACCCTCACTGACCAGGGTGCAGTCCCACAGCACATGACCTGAGTAAGCAGAGTGCTGAAAACGGGTCCATAGATAATCCCACATAAAGCAAAACCATGAACCACGTCCATTCAGGAGACACAAACAGAGGCAAAGCTGCAGCATGGTCCAGGGTCTATCCAGGAGCCAGAGCCAGCTGTGCCTGAGCACATTTACAGCACAGCTCAAGGAAAGAATAAAGAACAAGGCTTGATTTTAGATGGAGCTCCTTGGTCCGTGGGCAGAGGATGTGGGTGGAGGTCCAAGGCCAGGCCATGAAAGCCTATTGGTGCACTCAGAACCCTGACAGATAAGCTGTTCTACATATTAGAAAAATCTCTATGGTTTGTTATGAATGATTGCTGTTTGATAATTATTATAATACTATATATATCTTCACGCTAACAGATTAAAATACTTAAGAATCAAGAAGTTATAAAACCAGTTGTTTTGAGGAATTTTGCTTTCTAGACTGTTTTAAATGGTGCTTACAATATTGAATCATTTCCCTAAATGGACACCAAATGAAGTATGACTTTTGATATGATGGGATTTTGTTATAAAAGCCTATATTCGAGGTAGAAAGTGAGAAATCTTCAGGATTCTTGTGCTTCAATCAAGAGGGATGAAATCTGTGTTGGAAATTCAGACAAGACTGCTGCAGTTCTTTGTGAGCCAAAGCCATTGTTTGACCATTAACAGCAAAGGCAATCAGCAACTGATGTTTCCCTCCTTTTCTCTTTCTGGTGCCTCTCCAGTGAAGGAAAATCATGTGACTGATAGAGTTGGGCTTTCATTTTAAATTACTGCTGAAAAGAACAGAAGACACAAAACAGTTTAACACAAAGCCTCCACTGCTGTAAGAACAATTTGACAGTGTCTTTCTTGAAAAATTAAATATTAAATCATACATATCATTACCTACTTATCAGTAACTTATCAGTACTTGGAACACTTCCTCCTATGGTGAAAGAGGAAGAATTGTGGTCTAGCTTTTGTGGGTATTTAATGATACGTTTTTCTAAAGTTTCGGATGGCGATAAGACCTTTTTTACTCCAGTAGCAACCAAACTCACACTGGACTGACATCAAAGTTTTACTTCGAGTTGCTCTTCAGGGAGACATCTTTAGCCTATTGATGTAGACTTTCTTTTTTTTCAGAGCAGGGTAAGCTTTCCATGTACTTATAAAGAAGAATCAGCCAAATATTGTGGAGAAGCTTTGGGAGGCCCCAAGTGGATGGACAGCCCCAAATAAGATGGATAGGATGTAATGAGTAGTAGCACTGTACAGGGAATTTAAAATTAAGGTGTTTTTGCACAATTTCACAGAAATTGATACAGCATCACAAAGAAGTCTGGTAGATTTGTGATCATGGCCCAGCCCTGGGATTCAAATATGCTTCTGTTTGGTTTGTTGCATTTCACCCATGCAGATTGCCCTCACTCAGGCTGTAGCTTTGGGCAGTTGGCACTGAAGACAATGAACACAAAAAAAAAGAACTTCAGATCATCTCTGTACCAAACATAACATGCTCTGTTTTGCAGGATGAGAGCCACCCTCTACAAATATAATGCCAAATCAGAACCCTTGATGTTATTTTGTGACATTAGGGGGTATGTGAGGAAATATGTAGTTCAAGAAGTAGCTACCTTTCCTCCATTTACCAGCTCATAAGCACACCGATAGCTGATGACGTCTGTCTTGAAATAGTGCTTTACTTAGTACAACGATTCAGGTACAGTTATAAGTGTATTTCTACATGCTTAAAAGGCCCAAGCATAAAGGGGGCCTCTTGAATTTCCCCAAAACTCTAAGAACTGGGAAGAACAAATCTTTTTTAAAGAGAAGCCACCTGGTTAAATGTTAAGGACTATTTCTGCCACTGATTGGATTTAGTGGTTTTGGTGCCCTTGTGCACTTTTAGAATTGGACATCTAGGTCTCTGCTATGGTGATAGCTTCCTCTTTTTTCCCCATGTGAGACTGTGTACAGAGGTCAGCAAGAATTTGAAATTCACCTCTGGTGTATTACAAAGCCTGAACCATCAAAATTTGCATTAACTAAAGAGTTTACTCTCACTTTTTAATATTACATTTTAGTTTAATAATTTACCACTGAATATTTTTGTATGTAAAAATAACCATCACAAAATAAAATAACAGCTTAAGCTGGAAAAGTCTTACTGAATTTTCTAGTCATTAATACCCAAGAAATTTTTCTTTGTGAGCTACTGTAAAATAGCAGAATCTTACAAAGAGACAGTCACACATTGGAAGTTGTCAGATGCATTGGGTCCCATAGCAAGGTGGAACCATGGTGATATGTGTCATCTATTGGGACCCCGCACACTAGCACATTCTCAGGTAATGCTTAGTGGCCGTAGAATTTGCCTGAAACTGTGACTTGTGAAATCAAAGGTAACCCTTGGCAAGCTCTAGCGATAAACACCCACTGGCAAAGCTGATTTGAGCAGGCCACTTGCAAAATCTCATACACAGCTGGTGGTTCAAAGACTGAGACGTGGAAACTACTGCATTTCTCAGCAGGCTCAAGACATCTTTTGTTACAAAGCTTTTCACATTTTTAACTAGAATGGTATTTGAAATGCCATGATCTTCCTTTCTAAAATTTTAAGACAGGTTTTCCTAAATCTTAGAATCATAGAATCATAGAATCATAGGTTGGAAAAGACCTCTAAGATCATATAAACCATATACCTAACTGCCACATCTACATGTTTTTTAAACACCTCCAGGTATGGTGACTCCACCACTTCCCTGGGCAGCCTGTTCCAATGCCTGACCACTCTTTCAGTAAAGAAATCTTTCCTAATATCTAATCTAAAGCTCCCCTGATGCAACTTGAGGCCATTGCCTCTCATCGCTAGTTACTTGGGAGAAGATACCAGCACCTGCCTCACTACAACTTCCTTTCAGGTAGTTGTAGAGAGCAATAAGGTGCCCCCTCAGCCTCCTTTTCTCCAGACTAAACAGCCCCAGTTCCCTCAACCACTCCTCGTAAGACTTGTTCTCTGGACCCTTCACCAGCCTCGTTGCCCTTCTCTGGACATGCTGCAGCACCTCAATGTCTTTCTTATAGTGAGGGGCCCAAAACTGAACATAGTACTCGAGGTGCGGCCTCACCAGTGCTGAGTACAGTGAGACAATCATTGTTTTTCAGCCTTCAGATATATGACTGAAATTGTTGAATAATCCAAATGTTTCAATGAAAATGTTATTCAGATTTGTGTTCATGTTGTTTTGTCTTCACTAGGCAATTCACTGGATGAAGTATTCATAAATGCTACAGAAATATTAAAGAATATTTATGGAAATACTTCATAGGAATTTGATAAAGTAATTTTATCCTGATAGCATTATTTGGCAATGTATGTTAAATGAGGTATCACAAAGAAACATATACCGTTTTATCCATGCATTCAGAGTAGCTTGAATTTTTACTACCAAAAATAGTGCACACACAGTACACATACTGACAGTTATTTCCAGAAATGATCTGTAGAACTCAGTGCCTTTGAAAAAATCTTAATCTTTCTAAGATCTCTAAGATATTGACTACACACTTGACCACTTATGGAGACCATTCTAAAGTGTACATGCTATGAATGACTTGTCTATATTCTTTCCCAAGTTACCGCTGCTTATAAAAAGACCTATCTAAAACATAGTTTTCACTAGTTGAATTCAAAGTCTATAAATGTGTTTTCTTGGATTTTCTGAAATAGCTTTGTTTCTGCATGACGGTGTTGCAGTTGCAGTTTTTGATATAAAGTTGTCACGAAACTGCACCAATTGTTTTGCTAACATTGGTCAATTTTTACTGCATTCCTGCTCCCAGAAAGTTTTCTTTTTCACTCCATGAGATCAGTCAATTTTGCTTTTCGGAGGTTTATCCTTTATAAATCTAGTAATATTTTTCACTAATGCTTCCACTGCTAATTCGAGGACTTGATAAAGCTTCCCTAAGAGGCTACTGAAACCTGTGCCCAGCTGTCTACATCTTCCTGGGACTCTGTTTGCATAGATGGATTTAGATGAAGTTCAGAAACCCACTAGGAAGGTTTCTTCATGAACTATGGCCCCAGAAGCAATTCTTCCCAACATAGGAAATATTTCTATAAAAGTTATTTCTTTCTTTTACTTCTGGCAGTAGCTATTTTGGCTTGCATCAAAAGCATTAATCTTCTTTGCGCAACATAGATCGTCAACTGAGAGAGGAATTTATGGTAGCTTGTTGAGAAAGTTTTCTGTCAGTGTTGCCTTACTCAAAAGCCAAAGCAGCTGGACAGAGAGACTGTGTTAAGACTGCTTGTTAAGCTCTAACTTAGCACACTCTCCATGACAGCTTTAGTTGGAGCAAATGTTCAGGTCATACTGCTCAAACAAAACTGAGCAAAGGCAGAGTGTAGCAGTGCAGTAAAACCACCGATGTTTTAATTCTGCATTTGATTTCCTGTAAAAACTTGCAGATACCTTATTATAAATTCTGTACTTTTTAAAGCTGGGACAGCTTGCATTTGAAGTAATTGCTGCTCCATCTACAAAATAACTAAATGAAACAGGAAGAAGGAGATTATTAAATATGCAAGAATTCACCAGAATGGAAACTAGACTTACATTTTAGCGGCTGAAGAATCTAAGTACTTCGAAATGCTGTATTTATCTCAGCTTCACAACAGAAGTAATCACACTGATGACTTGAATGCATGTTTGAGCAACCAAAGGCACTGTACTTCCACATTAATAAAGAAATTGGACTTGCACAGAAGTATATAATAACAAGTTTTTACACAGCCTGCTGAGTGAATGATGCCAAACATGAGGTATAACATCATTTACGATGGTGACACAAATATATGAAACTTTGCATTAGTCGGATGATCAATGAGAAAGAATGATTAAGAATCCATGCTAAAATTTTAACAGGCACTAATGGACCCTAATGTGTAGCCAACTTATTAAGGAAAGAAGTCCCACTTAATTTACCACAGTTTGGAAAAATGTTCAGGGAAGGTGCTGGAGAAGGGAGAATCAGAAAGAACATCCATTACAAGGCATATAAACCATCTCAGAGTAGACATTTTCTTTATTATCACCAATATAGAATTACATTGATCCCATTAAAGTATTTCAGATAATGCCTGCTACTTCGTATAAAGTACTGGTGTTTCATTTAAAGCAGCAGCTATATCCACTGGGTTTGCAGCCAAGCTTGTTTTCCAGTTGCTTGTGGAAAATATTTCTGCTGTCTCTGAACGCCCTGGTGTTTTTCCAGTCATCTTATTGCTAAGGCTAAACCAAATACATACTATCTACTACTTCAGCTTCTGTTTATTTGAGCCATTAAACATACTATTACATTGCACTCTTGCAAACTTCGTAGACTGAAACATTTAGAAGCCTGAGAAAATTCCCGTAGATATATTGAAAACACTTCTTTTCAACAGTCAAGTTAGTATCAAGGCTACTTAATGATCAAATCAAGACCTGCAGACACCACAGCCTGCACACTCTTTCTTAGAAGATTTTAATCTTTGTCCTTGTCCTTCAGTGGAGTTTCTTTCCAGAGCATCTTGGCTTAATAAATGCCTTTCAAGAAGGCTTCAGTACCAGTGAGAGAGTACTTGTGTAGCAATCTTGAGTTCTTATCAGCTGTATAGTGATCAGGTGAAGGAATAATTGATTTCAATCAGCGACACCTGTTTTTATAATTGCTCAAGTGATTATAATTCAATAATAAAAAGCCATTTTAACTATCTTTACTCAGATATTAACCTCTGATATACAGCATAAGAGTGAAACTGCAACTGGTTAAATTCCCTTAAGAAAACAATTGATATTATACATTTATCCCATCCTGGTGTGTTTTCTTTCTTATTTTCCATCCTTATTTTTCTTTTTTTTCAGAAAAAATACATTTACACTTTCTCAGTTGAAAGACACCCATTGCTATCCATTTTCTACTATTGTCAAATATGCCCCTTTTCTCAAAAGACTCAATTCTTTCCATTTTTCCTCAGTTATCTTTTTATGATGTGCCATTTTTCATGACGGCATTACATTGCTGACACGTAATTCAACCTGTGATTTCCTATAATACCTAGATCCATTTCCAGAAAACTACTGCTTAGCTTATTCTCCTTCCATTTCTGTGCACTTTCTCTTTCCTACCCAAGTATAAATATTTTCAGTTGTTCTGACTGAACTGCACTCAGTCTTTTTTCCCGACATTCCTCCATTTTGTCAAGATCATTTGTATTCTAAGCCTGTATTTCTCCATTCTTGCTGTCATTTCCAGCTTTGTGTTGTGTACTTGTTAAGTTTGCAGGCTCTCCAGTCCATCTTCCAGGTCTCTAATAAAAATATTGAGTAGTAAGAGGTCCAAGAAATGTTACTGCAGATCTCTTCTCAGCACATCTCGTCATTCTACCTATGAAATTAATACCAAGATACTGCATTTCCTTCTTTTTCTTTTTTTTATGAGAGTTTTATTCTGAAAACAGAAGTAAAGATAAGTCTAAGATTCCCCCGCCGACCTTCTTCTCCCTTCACAAATTAAAACCAGCATTTGCCTTTTTCAAATCTTCTGTGAGTTCTTAAAAATAATAGCAAATCTCCTTGTCATAAATGTCTCACTGAGAGTATTTCATGGCAAATCTTTTTTGGCATAGCTGATCTATAATCAGCCAAATATATTCAGTAACCTGCTCTAGTAACCTGCTTTATTCTTTGTCTGATCCATTAGTCATTGGCTTGCAGTTCTGAAGAGTGAATTAAAAATAAAGGAGTGAAATATGCTGATATTCTTGATCTCATTTGTCCATACCATTCATTGTTTTTCAACAACCTGACCAAAACTTTTCTGACCATCTCCTTAGCACTGATGCAGTGACAGAAAGTCTAATAAGACATTACTGTTATCCCTCATTCGGTATCTCACAAAGGCATTTCTGATTGTATTTCTATGCACTTCAATTATTTTTCATGGTTTTTCTTACTAACCTGACCTAGTTTCTACCTTCTGTATGCTTTTCCCCTAGCTAGAATATGAATCTATACAACTTCTCTTCTCAACAAGGCGAAATATAATGTCACCCATCTTGACCACCCAGTACTGGAAGGTAATGCATTTTTTTCCTTCTTTTTGTTTTGCTGTGAAAGATGTAGTCATTCTTATAATTTATCAAACCAGCAGCCAGGATTAGTGTTTTGTGATCCTACTGGAAAAATAAAATGTAACTCAGGTTTTGCTTTGGTGCCAATCACAAGCAAGAGGAGCATAGCCACCTGGGGACATTGCTGTCAACTGTATCTCCACGGTGCCACCTTCTGACAGGCTGAACGCAGCCACATCACCGCTCCCAAGAGCGTCTCATGACCGCCAGCTCTGAAGGCAAAAGGCAAGGCAAGAGGAGCTTACGCAGCAGGATCAACCCTGTGAGAACACATGTGCCTGAGACTGGAGAGATGTGAGTGTGAGGACCAAAAATGGAAACTTCAGGAGAAGGATCTTGCATGTATCTTATTTGCTGTTTTGTACGCAAAACAAAGTGGGGTTCCTTTCAGTCTACTGAGCACCAAGACTCAAAAATTGTGCAAACACTTGTTGTCAGATTTATGTCATGTTGAATGACTAGTAATGAAAGAACTACTGGAAAAAATATATTTTAAAATATTTTAAAATCTATTTTACTGGAAAAAATCTTGAAAACATTAGTATTTGTCCAACTCTGTTCATATCAGTTCAGGGTGAATATACAGTGCCATCGCAGCAGGACTAATAGACATATTTTCAGTGGAGGGAGAATTGGTGAAGTTGATATTGAGGGCTTTCCCAGTGGTTTGCCACAGCTCCTGAGGGGCTTATACAGAGATGAGAGCAAACGCAAGTTTCTCTGTCATCAGCATGAAATGTATGTCCTGTACTCATGACTTAATTTCTTTGTCCCCAATTTTTTTTTCCTAATTCCCTCTGTTTCTTACTTAACCTCATACGTAAGGCAATAGGAGAATGTAGACCCAGGCTGAATGTTACATGCTGACTCCAACCCTCCTTTCAGTACCTGAGTCCTATGAAAGGAAATACCATTAATACCGACTGATACAGGTGTTGTAAGCTAGGAGAATCTATTGATTTTTCTTGCACATTGAAGTGTTCCTGTATGTACCTGATTAAAGAGGATTCAGAAATAGGTCCCTGACCCTTAATGGGCTATCTTGCTTGTTGTTTACTCAAATCTTAAAAGCAATATCATTCAAGATGCATAAGGACAATATAACCCATCTTGGTCTATCTTGACCTCTAATACTCCTCAAAGTATCAGAGTTACTGTAGTGACATTAGTAAAATTATTAGAGTATTAAACCTCTTGATACTCATAAACGTTCTGCTGAAAAGTTTAAAATACATTTAGGCAGAAAAATCAATGGATATGCATACAAAACGACATGGAGAAAAGACTCTGACAGAGGAGTTACGTTTTTGAGAAACTTCCTCTTCATAGTACAGCTCTCTTAACTCTTCTGAAATGGTGTGAAGCCCCCATACGAAACTGAATGAATTAAAGAAAATTCCTGCCATTGTAAGTTTTAAAAGATACTATTTCTCTGACTTTTCTTTTATAAGGGTTAGTTGCAAATGGCTTGCTATGAGAAGTTGACACCTGATACTCAAAATGTGAATTGTTTTGTTTAGTTATGATGTTTCAAATAATTGAGTATTGTTGCCCATTCTATGGGCATAATGCTTGCAAGGCAGAAGGCTTGAAGAAACCAGGGGACTTGGACTCCCTGTCCAAGAAAATAGTGCTGCAGGGAGAGTAGCCTAGCAGTAAGAAGCCTTGGCAAATTCTAGAATATAAAAACTATTCAAGTGGCTTTTCTTTTTATTTGTTTGCCTAGTTTTAAAATTGTATTCTCAGTGGAGATATCTGGAACGCTGCCTATTTGCATCCACATGAGGCAAAAATTGTCATATTATTTAAAAAGAGTTGAATCTGATTGCACAACAAAGGTACTCCTTGGTACATGTCTTGATCAAATATACTTCTTTTTTGTGGCTGTGGCTATACTCTATCTTCTCCTCCTTAGAGACCCTGCCTGTTCAAAGCAGCAACTACCACTTTGCAAATATTGCAACACATTTTAATGGAGCATATAAACTAGATGTTTTCTATCATATGGAAGTCTTTTTTTGTTTTCTCTAGCTCAGTTGCTACCCTTGCTCAATACTAGATCAGTGAAAATGCATGATAATGGTGCATAGCAAAATATTACAGCACAGGTCTACTTACATAAGGTTTCTTTGCAGTATTACAGACAATCCGTAAAGAAAGAGAAAATGGCTCATAATGAAGCTATCTAGAGATGATTTTGCAGATCCCAAAAATATACTTTCTACAATGTGTTTTTTTTTTCTTTAGGGGAAGGCCAAATACATTTTTAGGCTTCTCTTAAAGAACAAATATAAACATCGACCCAGAAAAGTGGATCTATCTTTTCAGAAACTTGCTGAGTTTTCCGGGTCACAGAAGACCATTTCCTGTCAGTACAAGAAGAGAGCTAAACCACTGATTTGTTTATGGGTGAATAAAAATCCTGTGGCTTTAGAGTGCTTTCTGTATGGGGAGGGGGAGAACAGGGGAAGGCAGGGAGTTGCTGGGGTTTTTTCCCTGTAAAATAAAATCATGTTATTTACTTGCTTGTTTCACCAGCAGGTGACGGCACTTAGTATACCTTCAGGTTTTGGAATAAAATCTTTCTTTAACAAGCCTTACCTGTCCAGAGTAACAAAGCCTGGGTCAGTTCCAGAAGTAAACATCTATCTGTTCTATAATGAGGTCTACTCGTCATTTGCTAAGGCCTGAGCTGGCTCTTCTGCTTCGCTAAGTAGGGAAAACACAAAATCATGACCTTCAGTTTCCTCCACACGCAGATTAAGGGACAACTGTCACTTTTGGGATTTGTGGAAGGCTGGTAGGAAAGACATGACTACAACTCTGTGCTTCCTGGTTTTAGGAAGATTCCTGACTTTCTGTCTCTTGAAGGAGGAAGATTAAAAATCAGCTGGGTGTATGCATACACCTGGAACCATTCCTTTTCCCCTTATCTCATATAGCATCCTGGTTTAGTTGTGTGTGAGCACTACATTTCGGAAGGACTAAATCTACTTGATAGTATGTCCCTATAAACACTGAAGTAAAATAGACTGGTCCTAAATAGGGCATGGGTATAGCAATTGTAATCTGAAATAAGACATCAGCCTGAGTGAGTTTGTAAGGTTTTGTGGGTGGGTTTAAAAGAAATAAAAGTGCTGGGACCCAGGAACGATTAATGGAAGTTAATCCAGAAATGCTTACATGCAGCATTCCAAAGAAGAAGAGAGGACTGATTCAGCCTGTGCAGTTTGCATGCAAATTCTTTTTGCACAGGAAGATAGATTGTTTTTGACAACTTGACTCTAGCAATGCTGCAAGGCAGCTAGAACGGTCCTACTTGCTATTTTCTCCAGTTCCTCGTATTCCTTGAGGTGTTGATAATGAAAGACTCCTGCCCTAACCAAATGTAGCTGATGTTGACAGAGACATCAAATGCACATGGTAGCTTTCACATTTGTCTGTGAAATCTCTTGACTTTTTTCATGCCTTTTCCATAGGGCAAGCTGTGAAACAGCATATAGTTTCCATCACCTGTGTTGAGATTTCAGCAGTAGGATTAAAAAATATGTGCAGGTCCCTAGAAAAAAACATTCAGAAAATGGTGCTTGAATGATCTTTGGACTCCCTTTAAGCTTCAAAGGAACTGCAACACTTTGTCCTTAACCTCAGTAATTACTGTTTAAAAAGAAAAAAAAAAAAAGCAGATTTTAAAAAGAAATCATGCAATCTAGAAACATACTTTCCATCTGTGTATTGCGGCTGAAATCCAAAGTAGGCCAGCTGGTCATAGCACAGCTCACATATTCACAGTATCTGTCCTCTGAATAAGTCATTTGATCATAAACTGTGGAAAGCAGAAAGTGGAGCCTTAGCTTCTCCGATTTTTTTCCTGTATTTGACACTCAGAGGACTGGCAGGTACTAAAAGATTCCTCTCTGATGTTAAATTTGATATTGTCGTTGCATTTTATTTGCTGCTCAAATATGTCTTTTTAAAACTGTGCAATCCAGGATGTGGAGTGGAATGTTTGTTGTGGCAAATGCCTCTCTTCATTGGAGCAGTTTGGTCTGGCAGTGTTCCCAGTTTGCTGTAGATTTAGCGAGTTGTGCGCAATCCCTTGATTTTTGTTCTTGCTTTTTGTGGCACTCTATATCTTGAGAGCTCCTGGAGTTTTACAGTAGTGTCTTTCAGCATCTACGTTTTATGTCTAATCAACAGGGACTGATCCCAGCACACAAGAAATTCCTCTTTATGTAATGGGAAACCTCTCCTTTCTTCCCTTCCATATTATTGATTTTGCTTTGGGGAGCAGATGCTGTGTATTGAGGCTGCAGCCTTCCCTGCTCCTTCCTCAGCCTGGAGTGATTTGAACAAGTGATTGTCACTCTGTGCTGAATCCTTTTGGATAAAAGATAGAGAAGATGTGTCAGGTAGGAGAGGAGGGATGAAAGGTGAAAACCATGGTAATAGCACCCAGGGATCATGAAGCAGTAAGTTAGTCATTGTAGTCTTTTGAGGTGATCTAAACCAGTTTTGATCAGATACAATGGGTATGGAGCCAATGACCAAGCTCCATCTGAAACACAACCAGTGAAGGAAATATGAACATGACTGAGGAATCTCCTGCAGTTACGAAAGCTGCTTGGACTTTGACTTGCAGTCTGTCAGTGTGGGGGCACAAGACTATGTGAAACTGGAAGAGGGTTCTATCACTGCTTAAGCTCTCCCCACATTCCTCATCTGTAGTCTGGTGAGCCCTCCCCACCTGTCTTGGTGGCCCTCCACTGAATTGCTGCAGTTTGTCAAAATCTTTCTTCCACTGGGGAGAATTACATTGATGCTTTGTAAAAACTAGAACAAATGGCAGCTGAACTTATGGTTTGGTGCTTCACTATTTTGGTGTTTTTACATGCTTAATGCATGAATCTGGACAGATTGTGTTTAAAGTGCTTTATATGTCTAATGGCCAGACTTTTGGATAAAACAGTGATGGAAAGCATGAGGCTTAGAGTCTATATCTTCAGCAAATCGCTATTAGGTTTGGAGTGGGAACATATGCAAAAGAATGGGTCAAAACCCTTGCTGCATGTGCAGAGCGGTTTGCACGCATAGTCAGTCATGCATACCTATATTATACCTCCATGGCTAAATGACTACAAGCATAGCCTTACTCTCAGCTCTCAGAACAATAGTACTACACTTTGTAATTGCAGCTGTTTATGTGCAATTCTGTTGTAATATGATGCTGCCTCCTCCTCCTTAGCAATGGTGTTCTCTTTAGTTGTATGGCCTTTTCTGTACTCTTTAAAGGATATCAACTTGTTCCATTTCCCTTTTTTTCTTTAATAACAAAATATCTCCTTTGGTAATGAGTTAAAAAGGTGTTTTTGCTTGATACAGGTTTACAAGCATTACAGAATCATCTAGGGAAAAGCGAACCTCTGGAGGTTTCTAGTCCGACACCCAACTCAGAGCAGGACCATCTCCAAAGTTATAGCAGGTTGTTTAGGGCCTTGTCCAGTATGTATCTGAATATCTCCAAGGATCGAGGTTCTACATCCTCTTTGAGCTACCTCATCCAGTGTTTGACCCCTCTCACCATGCAGATTTTTGCCTTAGATCTAGTTGGAATTTCCCTTCTTGCAACAGGTATCCATTGTCTTTTGCCCTGTTGCTATGCATCTCCAAAAAGAGTCTGTCTGCCTTCCCTATAACCACCCACTACTTATTTATGCTGCAGTTGTTTACTGAGCTGTATGAACGGCTGGTGAAGAAAGACAGATACTCTGAATAGCTGTCAAGTTGAAGTAATTAAAACCAGAACCTGCTGCGCCGAGGCTTCTGCAAGTGAGGAAAGCAGTAGAGCTGGTCTGAATAGCTGGATGAAGGATCATCAGTCTTACCTGGGAATACAAAAAGAAAGGTGATATAGGTACCAAAATGCCTATTTATGGCTCTGCTTGCTCACAATTAGAGAATATATGCCCTTGTGCCAGCTGTGCCACGTAGTAGTTTTTCCAAAAGGTAGTAGATGGTAGCTTGGAAAAACTTGGTCCTTAATGAACCCTATAGGTCCTACTGAGAAGCTGAAAGGACTCCTTCTCCTTCTGTGTGGTTTTGGGGTGGGTTTTTTTCAGTGAATACTATCACAGTTGTTCAATCCTGCAAGCTATGCCTGTCCACTACATTTGTTCTCAACCCATGGTGGGCATAGTGGAGTGTGTCCTGCTCAGTCCACCTGTACAGGTATGCCCTATGCTAGTTCTAATACGAAAACCAGAGAAAACTACGAGTTCCTCCTTGCTGGGATTTTGTGCTACAAAGTTTCACATGGGGTTGGTACCGATACAGGGTGATTGATCCCTGAGATAAGATTCGAGGTTTCAGTCTCTCTGAAATGCAGGTGGAATAGAGGTCTCTCTGCATTCTCCCAGATCTCCGGTCTCCCTCTGAGGCCTGGCTCACAGTCCTCTCTTACCTTCATGACAAGATGAGTGCTATGTGCACCTCCTAGGTTAGTACCAGGATGAACAGTGTTGTGTAAATGGATTTTACTGCTTTTGAACTCCCAATGAGATCAGGTGGACTATTCAAGCAAAGCTGGCAGTCTTTTTGTATTTACTTAGACAGTGTTATATACAATATATTCTGCTTCTTATCACAGAAATTGTTTGTTCAAATCTGGCAGTGTGTGAGTGGCTCAGGCACAAAACCATTGTTACCATTCAAGCAGGATTAGGTGCGGTTTATATCCTCCCAGATTTGTTTATTTGTGGTGTGGTTCCATCCTTAGAGATGCCTGACTGTTGAGGTCTGTGCTTAATTCTTTACCTACACAAACACTTGGCTTTACTTAGTTAAGCAAGACTGCTGAAGTTTAGCATGAGTCTGTTAGATTGAGGTCTGCCTCTGTATTAACTTACTGTAATGAAAATGTAAAATAACCAGAGCAAAACCCTATTCTAACTACATATACAATCAAATATGCCCTCAAGTAATTGGATCTGTAGGATAGAGAGCAAATCATTGCAAATGGTACTGGTTTTCAATAATTCATAATCCTTTAAGCATATAAATCCACCAGACAGCTTAGAAGTGCAATTTCTGCTGCCAGCTATGTTGAAAACGTACTTGCATACTTAGTACTAAACTATGGCATCAAGCAACAAGCTATGCTCTAGGGAGAACGTAGAGCCCCTATCACTCCTCTGCCAGTTCTGGGAGCTGTCACGTCTTAGGGAGGCACAGTGCCTCCAGAGCTGCTCTTGCATCACTATTAATTAGGGTGCAGTTTGAACTCCTTTCTGCATCTTGTCAGCTTCAGTGGCTGGTGTGCAGGATGAGATAGTCTCGTGCCCTTAGTGTATGCCATAAGAACTGCTACTGTGGGTCAGACTAAAGGTCCAGCCAGCCTAACATGCGTTTTCTGACAGTGGCCTGCAGCAGATGTTTAGAGAAAGAGAAGCAGAACAAGGCAATTACAGAGAGATACTTTTCAGTGGTTTGCTGGGAAACCAGGAGTGTGGAGGCTTCTTGAGCCAGACATTGTCTCTACACTTTAGCATATGATAGCTGCATAGGCTGCCAGTGAACCTGTTTTAATCTCCCTTTGAATTATTTTTTTTCTTCCCACCTCCCCAGTATTCAGTGGTAATATGTTCCATAATGATTCTCTGATGTGTGAAAAAGTGCTTTCTTCTTCTGTCTTTAAACCTGCCACCTGGATACTTTCCCTCCCTGGTCACCCTGCTATTGTACTATGAGAAAAAAGTACCCAGCCCCAGTGGGCAACAACATCCTTAGTTGGGAAGGGTCCCTTCCTGTCCACTGCTTGCACAAGGTGTACAGGTGGAGAAAAGGATATTTTGTGCTCAGGTTTTGCACAAATGCATGAAATGCAGTTTTGTTGAACATCTTTATCAATGATCTGGATGAGGGGATTGAGTGCTCCCTCAGTAAGTTTGCAGATGACACTGAGTTGGGCGGGAGTTTCGATCTGCTCGAGGGTAGGAAGGCTCTGCAGAGGAACCTGGACAGGCTGGATTGATGGGCTGAGGCCAGCTGTATGAGGTTCAACAAGGCCAAGTGCCGGGTCCTGCACTGGGGTCACAACAACCCCACGCAACGCTGCAGGCTTGGGGAGGAGTGGCTGGAAAGCTGCTTGGTGGAAAAGGACCTTGGGGTGTTGGTCGACAACCAGCTGAACATGAGCCAGCAGTGTGCCCAAGTGGCCAAGAAGGCCAATGGCATCCTGGCTTGTGTCAGGAATAGTGTGTCCAGCAGAAGTAGGGAGGTGATCGTGCCTCTGTACTCGGCACTGGTGAGGCCGCACCTCGAGTGCTGTGTTCAGTTTTGGGCCCCTCACTACAAGAAGGACATTGAGGTGCTGGAGTGTGTCCAGAGAAGGGCAATGAGGCTGCTGAGGGGTCTGGAGAACAAATCTTACGAGGAGCAGCTGAGAGAAGTGGGGTTGCTTAGTCTGGAGAAAAGGAGGCTGAGGGGAGACCTTATTGCTCTCTACAACTATCTGAGAGGAGGTTGTAGCAAGGCAGGTGTTGATCTCTTCTCCCAGGTAACTAGCAATAGCATGAGAGGCAATGGCCTCAAGTTGCATCAGGGGAGGTTTAGAATATTAGGAAAAATGTGTTAGAAAGAGTGGTCAGGCATTGGAACAGGCTGCGCAGGGCAGTGGTGGAGTCACCATCCCTAGAGGTGTTCAAAAAGTGTGTAGATGTGGCACTTCAGGACATGGTTTAGCACTCATGGTGGTGTTGGGTTGATTGTTGGACTTGATGATCTTAGAGGTCTTTTCCAACCTATGATTCTATAATTCTAAGATTCTACAGTTCTATGAAAAAGACAGGGATACAATCTGGCAGCCACTCTCAACAATTACCTTGTATTTAGGAGTGGAGAAGGCTCAGCTGCATAGCCTCTTGCCACAGACTATGGCAAGGATTGGGGCAGAGATTCCCTTCTGTACAAAGAACAGCAAATACCTTTTAGTGAAAGCAAAGCATGTTTCTAACAGACTAGTTCTAAAGAAGAATGTGGAGGGGATATTTTTCCTTTAAGAAATATCTGTTCAAGTTAGTTAAAATATCTGTGTAAAATTCATTACATTGTTTTCTTTCAAAAAGAAATGACAGTTCAGTTCAAAGCTTTTGAATTATACTTAGATTTTTCTTTAGTGGAACATTTTGTTTCTTTTCAAAATTAAGTTTACTCGAGTTTAATTTTAAAGAAAACAAATAAAATGAAGAAAAATGCAATGAAAGCAAGAAAGCCTGCCTTCCTTTCCATTGTCAGCTGCTTCTGATAAAAAATGCTCCTCATCAAAATAACAAGTCCCCTCCACCTTCACTAATATGAAGGATTACCCCTGCTAGAAAAGTGCTACAGACTTTGTCTTTAAAACAGTCATTGGCAGGCTGTGTGCACTACACAGCCCAGCCTTGGTGACTGATAATTATGATCAAAGTTACATTTTACTATATTTATACATTTTAAATTAGAAACCAGGTAGCAAATTGCAAGAGAACCAGAGAAGGATATTTACAAAACTGCATTTCATTCTTTCCTCCCCGCTATGTTTTATTTGGCCAGAGTTTTCCACAAAGGAATCAGCATTTATAACCTATCAACTCTAATGGTTGTAAACTGAATGAAAAGCATAATTTAACACATTAACTTTTGCCTTTTTTAATTATCTCAGATACAGACAATCTCCTATTGGCCCAGCTGACATCGACATAAAAATAGATTTCTCTACTATTCTTAGAGACCAAAATATGAGCTGATACTGAAAGTGACTGAACAACAATCCCTATCTCCCTGCAGTATGAAACAATATACTACAAAAATTCATGTCTTCATAGGCCTTATTTGACTTTTCTCCCTGTTGTTTATTTATTTATTTCCAGGACAGGTACAGTGACGTGAAATAGGTGTTAGTACTGCTAGCAGACGAACGGAGACTTTGCAGGTGCAGGAAATAGATTCGGCGAAGCAGTGACTGAGTATTCTTGATAATGATCTTTCTAGCAATTGATCGGTATTTATTTTAGGAAATGTCTGAAATATATGTGATATCAATAAACTGCGAAGCAGTGTTCTCCTGTAAGTCAGTGTGATTGCCAAAAGACTACTGCTACGTAAATGAAAAACTGCTAATTGTTTAGTGTTGCCAAATGTTTAACTGGCCTCTGAAACTTGGCATACACAATGAAAATTAGTTACCAAATGGATAAAACAATAGCAATTATCCAGGAAATGTGATCTGTTTCTCTTCTGTGCTGAGATGGATTGCGACGCTGCCTTCATCTCATGCTGGATGACTCGGGTGAGCGGTGAGATGCCTGGTATAGAAAGGCAGCTCTGAGAGGTGCAGAGAGCTGGGCAGCTTGCAGATGCAGATGCAGCTTGTCTCAGCGGCTCTGCACTTGCTGAAGGAGCATGCAGCAGTAGGTGTAGCTGCAGTAACAGCACCGTATTTTTCATGATGAGAGGCCTCTATATGCTGTTTACAGATCTCAGCTGAAGGGTAGGGTGTGATTGGGAGAAATTGCTAGGGATACTTGTATCCGTCATAATGTCCAAAGAATTCTAAAGAAATGGCGCAGCAATGCTCATTGATTTCCACTGGCTAAAAAGAGAACCTAGATGACTGGTTCAAGTGTAGGTGTATGCAATGTGAAAATATCTGCAAATTAGGTGAGATCAGGGGCTGTTTACAATCTGTATGGATTGTAATCATGATGAACTCCTGCATATACACTCACACCATTCTGGCTGTCAGTCAAAGGCTTGGCATGGCGCCGCTCTTAGGGGAAAAGTATTTATGCTTGGTTTCTTTGATCCATCTGTGGAAAGCTCAGTGCAGGAACCAAGCCTGGCAGCAGCAAAAGGAATGTTAGGCTTACAGCGATACTTACACTTGGTTACATTTGACCTTCCAGAGGTCACTCTATCCCTATACCTACATATAATACAGCTATTATATGTAATACCTATATTATATTGCTAATAAAATTATTACAACTCCAAGGTCCCTTCCACAGAAATGGAATAGAAACAGAGATGATGGCAAGCAACCCAGTCTCCATTGTTTTCACAGGTTTTGTTCTCAAAGGCCAGAAAAGGAGTGTGAGGCTTGAGGGCCTTACTAGGACTCATTCCCTACATAATCCACTGTGACCTTTCTGTGCAATATTATCTCATAATGTGCTGAATAGCCACAGAGTCAAGGTAGTTTTCTGATAAGTGACCACTGGAGTGACCACTGAATATGAAATTTCCACGTTACTACCCAAATGTGTAGTAAAAATCTATTTATAAAATCCCTCCTTATCGCCAGCACAGTCTTTGGTACAGCCCTCTGCAGGATGAAGTAATCTTCTCAAGCTGTCGACATACTTTAAAGAAGAAAAATGTATTATTGCTTTCCATGCCAAAAAATGTTCATTACCACCTCTGGAGTATGAATGAAGTCACCTAATCTTCCATCATTAAGCTGCTCCCTAACATTTCTGATCACTGATTTTAATGCAATTGATAACTGATGCCATGCATCTGACAGCCCATGTTTGCATGGGACATGCAGAACTGTGTTTGAACAGACCTTGCTGCTGAGGCTACGATGCTGTTTGTTGGTACGTAGCAGTGTGCAACTGGGAGACATTTAATGCTGATCTCAAGCAGCGACTTCCTCAAGAACACTGGAATTCCAAGTGGATGGATTAAAATGCAATTTATCTGCTCACAGTGTATGTACAAAACTGTCCCCAAGGTCTTTCCAAATTGCCCTGTGGTTATGCCCCAAAATACATTTCATGCACCACATGTAATTCAAATATGCCCGAAAGGACTCAGAGACCAAGAAGTGAGTTCTGATTGAAATAATTCCTCAGGGGAATGTTTGTGGCTAAAAAGTGACTGAATACCACAGAGATTAATAATCCTAGTACAAAATATTTTTCCATGCTCTTTCATTTTGCTCATTTATTTAGAACATGCGCCAGGGAGCATTAATGTTTAAAAACAACCTCCACCCACTTCCATGTATGATATTCTATTAAGAAGGGCCCAAGGTTATAGTAAGTGTAGTCTTCTGACTGTGCAGTTAGGTACATTTACATGACTGACCTTCTTCCCTTCTTCTTTTCCCCAAGTGTACTCTCTGCCAAGAGTGCAAGCTTTTTCTCAGATGCTCTTAACAGAAGTAAGACAGACCTTTGTAACATGTAAGCTTTTATTCTTGACTTTATAGCCTGAGAAGAGGGAACAGGGTGTTTCTGTGCTATAATTTACGTGGATTATTTCACATAGGTGCATGAGGATGAGATGAATCCACCCTAGAAACGCCTCTTTTGCTTTAAAGTTCAGGTGACTGGCACAGGTACGGATGTGTGAAGCTGGGAAGGGTGAATCCCGATGGGTTGTTCAGGCGGTTCGTGACTGCTCGTTTTGGGGGCTAGGAACCTGCATGTCTTCTGCGCTACTGTGTTGTCACTCCACTAATGCGAAGTGACAGTACAGGATATGGGGACAGTACCCTGTGTTCTGTGTGTCCCAGCTGGCACCTGTAGTGAAACACACTGTGTTTCAAGAGCTGGTCTTGCTTCAAGACCAGCGTGGTGCTTCCCTTCCACTACTGTTCCTACACAGCTCCCTCTGCCCCTTCCTTGGCTCCGCGAAAGGCAAACAGGACTGCAGTTCTGCTTGCGCATTAAGAAAAAGAAAACATATCACAGACTACACCAAGCCTGTAACAAAATAGAGCATACTTTTCTGGGTCATTGCTATTTCTATTGCTCCTTTGAGCATACAGCAAGAGCAATTGTATAATTTGACCCTTTTTGAAAATGAAAGAAAGGAAAAACTGAAATGTGCTTTCATTGAAATGTGAAGATTACACACAAAATGAGGCACTTCGTACAACTGTGCAGAGCGAGCAGCTCTTAAAATTACAATGACTTTCCCAAGTCAGATCCAGTACTTGGGTGGGTGTTTTAATTAGAACTGACATATATTTGTTTCTAGATGTTTCAGCAAGTAGGGAAGAAGGGAGATCTTGGCAGAAAGTGTATGTATCAGGAGGCACCTGATGCTATTGAGGCTGAAGAAAACCTCCCCCAAACTCTTCAGGATGTCATTGAAATACACAGATGTAATTATTTGAAGTTCCTTAAGGAATTCATGTCGCAGTAATTAGACAACTCATTACATCAAGAAATAAGGAAAGAAGACTGATAGAGAGAAAAATGAACACACTGATAATTTAACAATATGTGAACAAACAGGATTGTAAGAACTGGCTTTCTGAGAGGAGAAGCACCTAGTAGAGAATCAGCACACCCAGGCTTGCTTTTGTCAGTCCATCCAAATTATAGACATAATAAAGAAGTCAAACTAGCAAACACTTCTGCTGTCTAGCCTCACCTTTCACTCAGCAGTTTGCTCCACAGACCTCCACCATCTCCAGCTTCTTGTCAAACCTTGTTTAGTGGTATCTCATGCCAAATGAAGGGTAACATGTGTGAGACCTCTAGAATCAGGCTTTGTCATGTCCTCCCAGCCACTTCGACAGAGTATTTCCTATGATTTCAGACAACTTTGAACCAGGGCTTCAAGTTGCTTACACTGACACCCTGCCTTGAATGAAGATGCCCATGTAGCATGATTGTTCTACTGTGGAGCTGACTCTCTCTCTCTCTTCAGTTATGTTTTTGAGCTCTGCATATACTACTTGCTGGAACTTCTAGTGCACCTTTTCAGAATTCCCATCCAAATTTTGCAGTGGTTAATATTCTGTTATTCATTCTAACAGTTGCTATAAGTCAATCACTAAACAAAGATTTTCCTCAGGGAAGCCTTGGTGGTCATAACATAAGAGGCAGAGAGGTATAGCTTACATGTCAGTAAATATTTTGAGAGTTATGGTGAAACTAAATTTTAAGACACAGCACTCTTATTATAGTAGGAAACTTTAACCGTATGCACCTTGCTTCACTATTGACTTTACAGATGATGTGGTGCTCAACAAAAGGTTTGAACAATAAAAATAAATTACAAGCATCTCTTTGTGATTTCTCTGCCCATTAAGAGAAGAAACTGCCTGAGTAAAATAATTTCGATGTTCCTCTTTGGACTACATCTTTGCTTACTTTCTTGAGCCTCCTACTAACTGTGCAATTTATTCAGATTCAGTCTTATAATACAAACATCAGCTGTCCTTTTGAGTTTCCTGTTTCATGGCAACACTCTACATCTCTGCCCTTTCTGATTGTAGGTCTTCACTTTTTCTATTCTTTACCTGCGAAGAGTTGTCACCAATTCTGCTGAGGACTCTTGGGTCACTCTTCAGCTTTGCAAGGAGAGTAGATGTTAACAGGGTCCCAATAGTTCAGAGGCTTATGATGCGGAAAGGTCTTATGACCTTTATGATCCAACGTGGAGCCAAACATGCTTGGTCAAAAGTGACCAGAATTAATTTCTGAAATCTTCTTGGCAGCCGTACACAAATGGAAACTAAAGCTAGCAAAGTCGGTTTTGGTTATGTTTTTTGGGGTTTTGTTAAGTGGTGTTCTGGTTTTGCACTTTTTAATTTCTTGATAGAGCCTGTCCTATGAAAGATTTCTTGGAAACTTTTCAACAAATCATGCCTCTCCCCTCAAAGGTTCTTGAATTGGAGGGAGGGGTGAGAATTTGTCATGCTGATGTTCTTCCCTTTTCTGTCTTTTGCTTTTTCCCGCACAAGCCAGGTTCCAGTTTTTGGCAGTAGAAATGCTAAAACCACCACGCTCCAGACACTGCCTCTTTGGGAGAAGGACTGCTGATCACCAGCTAGGTGAAGACCCAGCAGCTGCAGTTTCTGCGCGGCGTTTCAGGCTGGTCCGGGGGCTGGTGCCGGGCCCGGAGCTCTCCCTCGGAGGCAGGTAGGGGAGGGAGCTCAAGGGAGTTTGCACAGCTGCTGCCGGCCCTGTGAAGGCCTGGCCCAGGAGCCAGAAAACCAGTCAATCCAAGGCTTGTCATTGACTCCGAAGGGCTGCAAACGAGCCCCGGAGTGAATAAAGATTTTCAGTTCCTGGAGTTGCTCATCTGGCACCTTTCGCCAGAAAGGGGCCAATTCTACAGTTTTAAGTAAATAAAGTTTAAAGTAAACAAAGCTGTTTTTCACCAAAACTCTGGATTCTTTGTGTGTGAAAAGGTGGAAGCTGCTATTGCCTCAGAGGAAAACTGACAGCTAAACGGAGCAAAAGAAGAGGCTTGTGAGTGAAGCAAGCTGTACGACACATTGCAACTCCCCTAAATCGTGCACAGCAGCCTTCTGCAGTAATACCCAAGCTAACTCCAGACCTGAAAAGCGTTATAGCCCTGTCAGCATGGCACTCTGCCTGGACCACATAGCCCGTACCTAATGTACTTAGGTTGCTTCTAGGGGACAAACCAGCATCTGTACAGCACTGGACTGTGCTGGCGTGACCAGCCATTGCTCCTTAATGCCCTACAGATACCGAACATCATGTCGGAGCGTGTGCAAGCTCATATACCTGTCCCAATCTGATGCCATAATTTAAAATTCAAATCTGTGTAAAAATCCATATACAGGGGCTAGATTGACTGGGGAATTCAGCAAATAGGCATCTGAGTAGCTAAACTGATGGCATTTTTTGTTTGATCTTTGGGGTTTTTTTTTGTACTGAGGTGAAATGGTGCACTAATTTCACTAAATCAGTCTGAATTGGTTTAAGGTTACACCAAGTATACACCCTAGTTTGAAGAGCCACATTCCTGCACTTGTACCGTGCAGAGTAAAAAGGTTGATACATGGAATTCTTTGGGACATTTCTCACATTCCCATTGTGATTCCATCATAAGAATGATGCAAAAGAGAACTAAAATTAACCATTTGGAAGTCTGTGATGTTTTCACAAAGAGATAATTTCCCCTTGTTCGCATTACAGTATGTTAAGTATTTAGTAAATAGTCTGGAAGGAGACTCTTTCAAAGATTTTCATTACTTCACAGCTACTGTTTTAAGAACTAGTCCTAAACTGTTGCAACAGTACAAACTAAAGGAATTTCAGACATACTGACTTTCTTTTCCCTTTCTTTTTTCCCTTCCCCTCACCCCATTCATTCTCCTTTTTCTGGCCAGAAAACCTCAAACCCCAGAATTCCTCTAAAAACACAACTCTGGTAATAATCAGAATGTTGAATTTGTGACAAATGCCATCTGCTGATTTCTTTTTTTTCTCCCCCAAAAGACAAGATTTTGGATACGGCTAGTAAGTACTTTAGCTTCTTCCACTTTGTGATACCAAAATAATCACCATGGCAACTCTTTAAGGGCAGTCTTCCAAATAGATTTATTGTGAATGCAAGTACTCAACAGCACTCTCTAGCAAGAAACAAGACAGCATCTATTGCAGGTTATTTTGCTACAATGTATGAATGATGACTAATACACACAGGCATGTCTGTCTGAACTTTTTCAGTTACCCCTAATAGTTTAACTTGCCATATTTATACGTGGTGTAGGATGCAAGGGTGGGGGGAGAAGCAATCAGTATCAAGCTTACACAGCTTATGTTGTAATTGCCTTTGCTGAATACATTTTGTGCGGCCCCTGATGGCTGTAAGACAAGAATACCGGAGAAACAGCACAAATACTAGAACAATGATGCACTAGACTAGAAGGAGGTTGAATTTCTTTTGAGATAACTAATGAAGCTTTTGGCATATTGGTTTTCTCTTTTCCTTCCTTTCTTAGCAAAACAATGAAAGTAAAGGAGATGGCCAAAACTATTCTTTGTCATACTGGAAATGAGGGAAAAAAAAAAAAAGAAAAAGAAAGGTCTCTTTTGCACAGCTGTGAGGAAGATAGACCAGGACAAATGCTAAACTATTAATCCTAAACAGTCATGGTAGTATTTTCCAGGTAGCTCCTTTTTGGCTCAGGTGTTGGTTGGAGTTAGCAGACATAATTTGTACATAAACCAGAATTTTGGAAACCAGCCAGCATTGCTGTGTTATGTAGTTGTGTAACAGGTTATATATGGTTCTTGCTTTGCGTTTGGCAAATGGTTCTCACTTAAACATTCATTTAGCATGATTACTTAAGTGAACCATATAAGGCTATTCCTTGGAGCTGCAAAATTAGCTTGTTACAGTGATGCACTATGCCAAAAGCTAATTCAGGCTCTACTTAGGAATTTATAGCATTTTATTTACCATGCCATTTGAATAAGGCAACTTTGCTGACAACTCTTAGCTGGCCACAACTTTTATATCATGCTGCATCTCATCTAACACTCCCAAACATTTATTTTTCTGTTATGCATTGTCACCCCATTCTTCTCAATGCAAAGTAAGAAGATAAGAAACCCTGTACAGAAACAGAAGCACTCTGAACCCTGTGAAAAGCGTCGTTTTCTGTGCAAATGAGGGGAGGACTCAGAGTTTTCAGGAGTTTTGCTGTAAATGAACTGAGCATTGAAAGAAATAAGAAGGATCTGCCCGACCCTCACCCCTGATTTGAGAAGATAGGAGACACAAAGCAGGGACCATTTCTCTCCTTTTGGTCAATTCAGCTAAAAGCATATGTTAAATATACTGGAGGAACTCATGCCTGCAGTGTCACACTTGGAGATAACACCCTGAGGATGTTACTTAATGTACACCCGCGTTCTGCAGCACGTACTCTTCCTCGGGTGTAAGATATCCCACAGGTTTGGTGTGTGGGCTTTCCCAGCCCCAACTACATTGCACATTGTTTATGAAGTGAAACACGAGGGTAAAGCAGATACACCGAGGCGATGAAGCAAGTCCTGCAATCACTGGAAATTCATGAGATTTCCTTGAAAGTAGGGAGTGAATAGAGGCAGGGGAAAACACTGGTGTTGCTTTCTTTTCAGTCCACTCAAAAGTTGGCTCCCTGGCTTATGTTCAAACGAGCGCATGCAAATCTGGGAGCGCTCCCTCCAGCCAGGTTGCTGTACTCCTAGTTTGTCTCAGAGAGACTGAGATCAAAATCTGTCCTGTCATCTCTTTTTACGTCTCATTTTCTGTGCGGACAGCCTTTGTGCAGAAAGCTCCCTGTGTTGCTCTTTGGTGCTAGTTTCAGCTTTCTCCTCAATCCCAGCTCTTTTTTCTTTAGCACTGTAACTCTTCACAAGTGCTCCTTCCTTTGTCCATTTTTTAAACAAGAAGAAAAATAACGAGGGGAAAAGTTAATTTATGTCTCATTGTAGATACAAATTGCAGAATGCGTCTTTCTTTTCTCCCTTTTCTCCTCTTCGCTGACGCACATGCTCTATAATAAGCTCTGTTACTTGGAGCCTGTAAGCCTCTATAGTAAGCTGAAACTGCTACTATATTTACTCACTTTCCACATTTAGACAAAGGCTATTTTTAACTGGAGTTCTATTTGCGGGGGCTGCCAACGTCACTTAATGTTCACATGCATCTTGGGCATCATATGCTTGTTATTTTTATTTACTGTGCCTGTGCCAGGTCTGCTTTTTTATGGGAAGAAAGAATGAGAATGCTTCTTCAGGCCAGTTCTTGAAAGCTCTTTTGTGCAACAGCAGATACACAGATAAGCAAAGAAAAAGCAACTCAGCAGTAGATTTGGCAAACCTGCTTTTTAATGGCTGGCATCTTTTATCTCATGCTTTAGTCACCAAGATGTGTTCTTAGTCCCACTGCACTTGTTAAAGGTGAAGAAGTTTCAAAAGTATGTTAATTATTCTGGTGTCTCCTGGAGGAGACATGAGTTTTTCTTGGGTGATGAGGGACGCAGGGATCACAGAATTATTATGATTCCAGTACAGCTACCAGGTAGTTAAAATAGATGATGTGTAAATAATCAGTGCTTTTCTGGTCCTTCTTATTAATAGGTGCATGCTTTGGAACTTGAATGCAACAGATGTTCTTTTCAGATAATTATTTCGGATTTTCAGCATAAGAGTCCCCTGAAAATGCTGGAAAATAATGTGCTGCAGCCATAAATCAAATCTGTAAGTTGGGGCCCGTACATAGCATTTTCTGTACGGGTTTCCATGCATTGCTCTAGTGACCTCAACTTGACCTAAGGGAATTGCCCTTTACAGAGGTTAGAAACACTTCATTCAGCATGCTGACTCAGGACGCCTGATTCATTTGATATTGCCGTCATCATAGGCCCAGGATTCTGAGATACCCACATGCTTTTGTAGGCACTAGGTTATTCTCTGCACGCATAGCAACTTCTTTATTTGCACCAAAGAATGAATTCCTAGAAAGGAGTGAAGTTAGGAAGCAGTCCTTTAATGCTTTGCTGTCAGCATGCTTAACTGGAAAGTTTCAGCAGGAAGCTAAGTTAAGGAAGGAAGCTGAAATAGAACTTCCCAGAGGTGGATTTTGTTTAAGGTTGAAATGTTTTGGAAAGTTTACAGGTTGTTGTTTTTTTTTTTTTATCTCTCTCTGTACTTCCTACTTTTAACGCTAATTCCCTTTTCAGACCGATTTCAACAGAAGAGAAACTGAATAAGCTTCACACAAGTCAAGATTTCTGTATGCTGATCACAACAGAATCCAATCTTTTACATTTTCCTGTTACTAATTTTTCCAGTGCTGTTTCTTTCCCCACCGCAGTGAATGCTTCCATTTTCTTAAAAAAAACACAACTTCTGGTTGTCTGTAAAGTGAGGTCGGGGTTTTAAAATCAAAACCGCTGTTTTCACATACTTCTTCCAAAGCTGGGGAGTGAAATCTCCACTAAGTTACGGACAGGTCCTGAGAGACTCAGTGAGAACTGCACATGCTTAATGCTCTATAGGTTAATCCATTTAGTTAGGGGAGTGAACATTAATGAATCTACATATCTGTCTTGAGGTACTCTTTATTTAAAAACTTGTCATCCTAATGATATTACCCTATGTGGGATTCTCTCTGTGTGAGATCATTTTTCTACAACTAGTTGATGCATATTTTTTGATGTTTTAGAAGCTACAAACTGAAACCAAAAGTTAGGGAAAGGGAAGCCTGTCTGAAAAAATCCCGTAACTGTGCACCTTTGATCATGAACTGTCTTTTAAAAAACTTGTCTTTTCCCATCCCCCTCAGTTCCTGCTAGGTCTCAGATTTACCATTCTAGAATAAAATGCATTCAGGTCCTAAGGGTCACCCCAGGCCAGCACAGGGTGTAGTGTCTGGTTGTGACTCTCTTGCTCCGGACGTGGTTCACACTGATGGGGCTGACTACTGATGTTACTCATCGAGCTGAGGAATCACAGGTTGTTTTTTTTTTTTAACTTCTGGTCCTTTGATAGGAGCGTAACTGCAAACATTCTGTCCTGTGTGTAACGTCTCTGATATCCACTGCCACGTGACAGCTAAAATTGTACAAGAAAGAACACACTTAAGCATCCTTTCGGAGGCAGAACCCGTCTTCCCTTTGTCATGCCACAATCATGTGATATGCACATGGCTCACCAATGACAGGCAGCCAGTACGTATCAGGACCAGAGGTGAGCTCATCTATGTTTTGAAGGTAAACCCATCAGTTACCTTATACCAATAAGGAACGGGTGTATCAAAATCACGGCTCATTAACAAAGCCATTTATATTTGCAGTCACAAGTTACAAGTAGCAGTAACTGTGCTTCAGCTGCCATGGCACAATTTTCAGCTGTCTCCTAGAAAGCTGCTTTCTCCCAACGTTTTTACTGCAGTGTCCAAGCAAGCTTTAGTAGCCCATGCAAATATAAGATATGTTTATGCATATATGAATGGTTCTTTTCCTGTCAGTTCTCCACAAGGGGAAGGGTGGACGTGATGGAGTCTGTAGGGTTCGGGAAGCTTTGGTAACATCCTTTCACTGCTCTGTCTGATACAATAGTTCTCTCTGGCAAACAGAATCACACAGAATCACAGAATGGTTTGGGTTGGAAGGGACCTTAAAGATCATCTAGTTCCAACCCCCCTGCCATGAGCAGGGACATCTTCTACTAGACCGGGTTGCTCAAAGCCCCATCCAATCTGGCCTTGAACACTCCCAGGCAGGGGACATCCACAGTTTCTCTGGGCAAGCTGGTCCAGTGCCTCACCACCCTCATAGCAAAGAATTTCATTCTTATATCTAATCTAAATCTGCCCTCTTT